>Ga0208899_1000569_pt1 | contig 27736 bp, 43 predicted proteins | sample VirMetDEL_Nov_24_FD_184518 | JGI IMG/M metagenome (GOLD analysis project Ga0208899, IMG submission 184518) | Aqueous microbial communities from the Delaware River and Bay under freshwater to marine salinity gradient to study organic matter... | ecosystem: Environmental > Aquatic > Marine >... | reverse complement strand
CGATTATTGGTGCGTATTATGGTAAACTGTTATCTGACTTAGATGACGAGGGCAGAATAACGCGAGTGCCGTATGACCCTGCCTATCCAGTTCATACGGCTTGGGACTTGGGCGTGAATGATTCTACGGCTATTTGGTTTGCCCAGATATTCCGTGGTGGTGCAATAAATGTTATAGATTATTATGAGAGCAGTGGTGTTGGGCTTGACCATTATGCCGATATTTTACGGCAAAAGGACTATACATACGGCGACCACCTCGCGCCGCACGACATTGAGGTGCGTGAGTTGGGCAGTGGCAAGTCGCGTTTGGAGACGGCATATACGCTAGGAATAAAGTTTAGGGTTGTGCCAAAGATGAAAGTGGCGGATGGTATTAATGCGACTCGAATGATGATACCGAAGTGTTACTTTGACAGAGACAATACAGCAGAGGGCTTGGAATGTTTAAGGCAGTACAGGCAGGATTGGGATGAAAAACGTAAAACTTTTAGAGATACTCCGAGGCATGATTTTACATCACACGCGGCAGATGCTTTTAGGTATCTCGCAATTGGCATCCAAAATAGAGAAACGATGTCTCGACCTCCACAACAGGTTGCAATGAACGATTACAATCCATTTGCGCTATGAGAGATTTCAACCCACTTGCTTATTTTGCGGCGGCTCGTCTCATTGAGAAAAGTCCGTATCATTGTTATATGGATGACGATGACATCAAGCGATGTATATTACCAGCATTGGATGAAGGGTTGTTTGTTCTTGGTATCCTTGATGAAGACTACAATCAGCCTTTTTTATTTGCGACTTATGCCTTTCCTGAGCAGGGGCATATAGAAGAGTATTTAGAGACTAACACATTCCCCAAAGCTGGCTTTTATGGTAATGGAAATATTCCTTGGATTATTGACTTTATTTGCTTGACAGGAAAGCGTGACATTAAAGGTGGCTTCGTGTATCTTAAAGCGATGTTTAAGAATTTGGGTTATGATAAATGTTTTTGGCTAAGGACGGAAACTGGTCGTATTGGCAAACACATTATTGAAGGAGACTAGGCATGGGTGGTGGAACAGGTGGCGGTAGCGGCAAAGACCGCGTTGGCAGAAAAAAAGCCAAGGAGCAGTTATCTGCTAGGCAAGCCGCATTCCGCGAAAGTGAAATCGGAAGAATACCAGGCATGTCGATGTTGATGGGTAACATCAATCTTGCTGCTCAACAAAAAGCTCTTGACGAGGGAGGCATTGCAATAGCAGTTCCTGGCACTAGGTTTGCTGCACAAGGTCAGCGTTACAGCGAAAGACCTGGCGAAACTCCAGCGGAATTTCAAAGCAGGATTAGCGCAACCAAACCAGCGGAGGGTTCTGGCAAAGGTTATGTTGGCGATGTTGCTGGCGTTACAAGGACAAGTAATATATTAGGCAGGGATGTAACAACTTTTACTGGTAGAAGTGACTTCAGCCCAACTGGAGAAAAAATAGGGAAGCCAACTGGCGGTGGGAGAGAAGCACCAACAGTAGCGGCAACAGAACCTGAAGTTACACCTGAAGTTACACCAGAGATTGTCCCTGACGATACGGTATTGGCAAGCAACACTAGACGCACACGTTTTAAGCGTTCTGGTGCTGGTGGAACAATACTTGAAGGTTTTGGCGCACTTTATAGCTAGGAGATTGTCATGTCATTTTTAACGCCGAAAGTACCACCACCTCCTCCACCACCACCTCCACCAGAGCCTATTTCTGCCGAGAAGTCAGCAAGAGCCTCTGCTCTTGCAGAAGAGGCATTGATGAAAGAGCGTAAAAAGCGTAAAGGGGCAAAGGCTACTATTGTTGCTGGTGCATTAGCGGAAGATACAACGCCTACTGGTAAACCGACATTGTTAGGGTAATCATGGATAACTTTATCAAATCACTAGTCTCACGCTTTGATTACATCAAGGCACGGAGAGATAACTGGGACACTCACTATCAAGAACTGGCAGACTACATGTTGCCAAGGAAAGCTGACATTGTGAAAAAGCGTTCTCGCGGCGAAAAGCGCATGGAACTTATTTATGATGGCACTGCGCTTCAGGCTGTTGATTTGTTATCTGCATCCTTGCATGGAATGCTAACAAGTGGTGCAACTCCTTGGTTTCATTTAGACATGAAAGATGCAGACATTGGTAGGCAAGATGAGGTTCAGGCGTGGCTAGAAAATACTAGTATGCGTATGATGCGTGCCTTTAATCAGTCCAACTTTGAAACCGAAGTCCATGAGATGTATGTGGACTTAGTTGTGTTTGGCACTGGTTGTATGTTTGTTGAGATGGAGGGCGACCAGTTACGTTTTAGCACAAGACATATCTCTGAATTCTATGTGCAAGAGAACCAGTACGGCATTGTGGACACCGTGTTCCGTAAATATACATCTCCTGTTCGTCAGGTAGTGCAACGCTTTGGCATTGAGAATGTAAGTAGCTATATTCAGAAAAAGTTTGAAAAAAAGCCAGACGAAGACGTTGATATCTTGCATGTGGTGTTGCCACGGATTGACCGTGACGCTGACAAGCAAGACAACAAAAACATGCCATTCGCATCTTTTTATATTGATGCAGAAACTTCAACCCTGTTATCAGAAAGTGGCTTTGAGGATTTGCCATATATTGTCCCACGCTTCCTGAAGGCAACTGGCGAAGTTATGGGCAGAAGTCCTGCTATGACAGCGTTACCAGATGTCAAGATGCTAAACCTAATGTCCAAGACTATTATTCAGGCGGCGCAAAAGCAGATTGACCCACCATTACTTGTTCCTGATGACGGCTTTATTTTGCCAGTGCGTACACAGCCAGGCGGTCTAAACTTTTATCGGGCAGGTTCACGCGACACAATTACGCCATTAAACACTGGTGCTAATATTAACATTGGTTTGGCTATGGAAGACCAGCGCAGACTTGCCATTCGTTCTGCATTTTATGTTGACCAAATTCTATCAGGCGGTGCGCCTAATATGACTGCTACCGAGGTTATTCAAAGGCAAGAAGAGCGTATGCGTGTGATTGGTCCTGTTCTTGGCAGATTAATGAATGAGATGTTGCGCCCAATGATTGACCGTGTTTTTGGGTTGATGTTGAAAAAAGAAATGCTGTCTTTGCCACCTGAGATACTTCAGGGCAGAGATGTTGATATAGAATATGTATCACCATTGGCTAGAGCGCAAAAGTCTAGCAGTCTTAACAGCACAATGAAGGCTCTGGAAATACTCTTGCCACTAGCACAGTCATTACCTGTTGGCGACCACATCGACCCAGATGGCTTAGTGCGTCACATTACGGATTCACTTGGCGTTCCAAAGACAACCTTGCGTACACAGAGACAAGTCAATGAGACTCGTCAGCAAAGAGCGCAAGCTGAGCAAGAAATGATGGAACGCCAGCAAACGCAGGAGGATGTCTATACTGCGGCTCAGGCAGCACAGGCAGCAAGAATGGTAGGACAATGATAGGCGAGAAAGAGATTGAAAAACTAAGACATATGTATAAAGAAACCTATGGGACAGAAAATGGCGCAAAGGTTTTGGAGGACCTTGAGAAGCGATGCAACATGCGTAGCTCAAGTTATGTGGCTGGCGATGCCAATGCCACAGCATTCGAGGAGGGTAAACGAGCAGTTATCCTTCACATTCACAACATGTTAGAGGAGTAAGTATGTCAGAAGAAAATATTGAACAGGTAGCCCAGCCTGAGGCTGCACCGCTGGAAACCCCAGCGGAAGTAGCGCAAGGTGGGTCTGGTAACGATTTTCTACAAATGATACCAGAGGAAATAAGACAACACCCAAGCCTATCACCGATTAAGGATGTCGAGAATCTCGCACGTTCTTATGTAAATGCTCAAAGATTGATTGGCGCAGATAAGATACCGATGCCAGTTAATCCATCAGACGAAGACCTTGACCGCATTTATAACCGTCTTGGTCGTCCAGAAACCCCTGATGGTTATCAGTTATCCGCTGATGGCAATATTGTGACAGAAGACTTGGTGAAAGATTTTGCTGATTTTTCACATAAGTTGCGGCTAACGCCTGAACAAGCTAGCAGTATTATGGATTACTATCGGTCATCTGTTGAGCAAACAAATGCTGGGAGCGTTGAGCAAGCAGAGGCTTATCGTCAAACCACTGAGGAGGCATTGAAGTCAGAATGGGGTAGGGCTTATGACCAAAAACTTAACCAAGCTGTTAATGCAGCTAAAGAGTTTTCAAACCCAGAAATTTTTGACTTGCAACTATCAGATGGTTCAAGGCTTGGTGACAACCCTGAATTTATTAAAACATTTGCAAAAATCGCAGAGTTTAGGCAAACTGTCACCAGCGAAGACACAATTTCTGAGAATGCACAATCTAGTGTCATGACACCGAAACAGGCTCAGGCAGAGATTGATGTAATTCTAAACGACAAGTCTCATGCTTATTGGGATAAGTCAAACATCGTTGGACGGCAACAAGCTATTCAGCGTATGCAAGAGTTGATGGGTATGGTTCATGGAGAAGCTTGATTACATCCAAACCAGACTCGAATGTTTACGTTACGCGATTGAATTTGGTACGGCGCGTGATGTAGTAAATCCAGCCTCACTCGCAGATAAATACTACGAGTGGGTCATGCAGGGTAGCGATGCAAGTCGTCCTGTTGACAATCGGAAAGACGATAGCCAAAAGGCGGCTCAAAAGCCCAGAAGCGTCCGAAAGGGTAGCGCATCGAAAGTTGACAACGCAACCGAGTGACAAAGGAGAATGATATGTCTACTCAAGTAACTACCGCGTTTGTCCAACAGTATTCTGCAAACGTGCAGATGCTCGCGCAACAGATGGGAAGCCGTCTGCGTGACACGGTGCGTATTGAGAATGTCGTTGGTAAGAACGCATTTATCGACCAAGTTGGTCTGGCAACAGCCCAGCTACGGTCAAGTCGGCATGCCGACACCCCTCAGATGGATACGCCACATGCGCGTAGACGTTTGAGCCTAGCTTCATACGAATATGCTGACCTGATTGATGACCAGGACAAGGTTCGTATGTTGATTGACCCAACTTCATCTTACGCTATGGCTGCTGCGGCTGCTATGGGTCGTGCGATGGACGATGTTATCATTACTGCATTTGATGCGGCTTCAAACACTGGCGAAACTGGCTCAACCAGCACAGCTTTCGACACAAACCAGGACGTTGCTGTATCAGTAGGTGGTGCTGACACCAACATGAACCTGACAAAGCTGCGTGAAGCAAAGAAGCTGCTTGACGAAGCTGATGTTGACCCTTCAATCCCACGCTATATTGTGATGGGTCCGTCACAGATTCACGCTCTGCTTGCAGACACAAGCGTGACTTCAGCGGATTTCAACACCGTTAAGGCACTGGTACAGGGTGAAATTAATCAGTTCATGGGCTTTAACTTCATCATGTCTAACCGCTTGGCTGTGGACGCAAGTAACGTCCGTACATGCTTTGCTTGGGCTGAAGAAGGTATGGCTCTTGGCGTTGGTAAAGACGTTTCTGCTCGCATTGATGAGCGTGCCGATAAAGGTTACGCGACTCAGGTGTACTACTGCATGGACGTTGGTGCTACTCGTATGCAAGAAAACATGGTTGTTCGCATCAAGTGTGATGAAGATGACCTAGATGGCGCAGCTTAGAGAAGGAGACTAGAGAATGACTACTAAAAATTCAGACTTAGTGGCAAATCTTGAGGCTCTTCCTCAGGTTGCTAACAACGCAAATGTTTTGGGTGGTGTAAAGCGCATCGCTCAAGGCAATGTTGCACTTGCTGCTGGTGACAGCACTGACGATGATATTGTCATGCTTGCACCAATTCCAACAAATGCAACAATTACATCAATCCGTATTGGTTCGGATGCCCTTGGCGGCTCTTGCACATTCAACGTAGGCTTCTATACAAATGAAGGCGTTGTTGTGGATGAGGACGCATTGGCAACGTCCGTTGCTGATGGTGCTGCTATTGCAGAACTTCGTTATGAAGTGTTGAATCTTAACACAACAGGTCAACAGGTTTATGAACTGGCTGGTCAGTCATCAGACCCAAATGACATTTACTATGTTGCTGTGACATTCAACGCTACTGGTGGAACTGCTGGAGACTTGGCATTTATCATCGAATACGTTGTAAACTAACATTGGAGGGGGCGGTTCGCCGCCCCTTTCTTCCATGAGGGTAGGAGGGCATGGAGTATAACAACGATTTTAAATGGGACTTAAAAGTTGGTCAGTTACAAGAAGAGTGGCTGGGGGATTTACTCCAATCACAGACCATAGAGGTAAAAAGAGATTTTATGGCTTCACGAACTGGAAGGGTGTTTGTGGAGTTTTTTTGTAGAAATAAGCCATCAGGGATAGCGACAACACAAGCAAAGTTCTGGGCGTTTATACTTGATGACGAAACTGTGGTATTATTACCAGTGAAAAAACTATTAGCCTTAGCATTCGAGGCAGAAGAAAAAGGCAATGTGGTTTACGGTGGTGATAACAATCTTAGCGTAGGTGCTTTGATAGAGTTAGAAAGGCTAGTGAAGTAATGGCATCTGTAGTTGATATATGTAACGAAGCAATGGATTTGCTGGGTGCGGCAACCATTACCGCTTTAACGGAGAACTCAAAGGAAGCCAGATTATGTAACCGCCGCTTTGAAACGGTGCGTGACTCGGTGCTTCGGGCGCATCCTTGGAATATAGCTCTGACAAGAAAAGAGTTGGCAAAGGATTCAGTCGCCCCTGCATTTGGGTTTGCCAATCAATTTACATTACCAACTGACCCATATTGTTTGCGTGTGTTGTCACTATTTACATCTAATGTTGATAGCGAGATTGCGGCATATGATTCACAGGCTATGTTTAAGATTGAAGGACGCAAGGTTATGACGGATGAAGGCACTTGCCGCATTGTTTATATCGGACGTATCACCGACACGGAACAGTATGACTCTCTTTTATCGTCAACCGTTGCGACAAAGCTAGCTGCTGAAACAGCATATGCTATAACAGGTAGTACCAGTGTATCACAGCAAATGTTTGCTATTTATGAGCAGCGTTTGCGCGAGGCTCGTTCTATGGATGCGGCTGAAGGTGTTCCTGACAAAATTATTGCAGACGACTTTATTAATATAAGGTTCTAAGATGGCGCGAGTATCAACCATTGTGACCAACTTCAAGTCTGGTGAGATATCGCCGCGCCTTGAAGGTCGTATTGATTTACAGAAATATAACGAAGCAGCACAGACATTAGACAACATGATTGTGTTTCCGTCTGGTGGTGCAACCCGAAGACCAGGTACTTCTTTTGCTGGTAGAAGCAAGGATGGTGGAAAGGTAAGGTTAATTAACTTTGAGTTTAGTGATGAGCAAGCCTACGTCCTTGAGTTTGGGGCAAACTACATTCGGTTCTTTAAAGATGGCGGCATACTTACAGAAGCAACTAAAACTATTTCAGCCATAACAAAAGCAAACCCTGCTGTTGTGACAGCCACCTCGCACGGATTCTCAAACGGAGACAGAGTTTTTATTAGCGGTGTCGTTGGAATGACTGAAGTAAATAACCTTGAGTTTACTGTTGCGGGAGTCACAACCCATACATTTCAACTTTCTGGAATAAATAGCAGTGCCTTTACAACTTATTCTTCAGCAGGAACGGCTGGTAAAATAGTAGAGGTTACAACAACTTACAGCGTGACTGACATATTTGACATCAACTATGCTCAGTCGGCAGACGTTCTTTACTTGGCGCATAAGGACCATGAGCCAGCCAAGCTGACGCGAACAACAACTACTAGCTTTACGTTAGCAGATATAGATTTTGTTGATGGACCTTACCTTGATGAAAATATTACCACCACAACAATTACATCAAATGCAAATACTGGCACTGTAACACTGACAGCTTCTGCTGATTTATTTGTTGCTGGTCATGTAGGTGCATTGTTTCAGTTCAGGGAAAGGGTTGAAATAGGGCATGAGGCGTGGGCTGCAAGCACAAGCTATGCTCAAAATGATTTAGTTCATTTTAATGGCAATCTTTACAAGAAGACAGACTCTGGAAGTGACAGTAGTGGAACGCAGCCTCCTGTTCATTTGGAAGGCACTGAAACTTATGGAATTATTGATTGGGAATATCAACACAGCGGAACTGGGTTTGTAAAAATTACGGCTGTTACAAATGCGACTACTGCAACTGCTGTTGTACAAACACATAACTTTCTTGTTTTGCCAGCGGTTGCAACGGCTGGCACAACTCAGTGGTCTGAGGGTGCTTTTAGCACAAAAAATGGATTTCCTAGAGCGGTAGGTTTTTACGAACAAAGGTTATACTTTGCTGGAACAACTGCCCAGCCCCAAAGTGTTTTTGGCTCTGTGTCAGGTGACTTTGAAAATCATACGCCAGGCACAGAAGATGACGCGGCTATAAATATCACCATTGCTTCTGACAAGGTAAATGTTATTAAGCATTTATTGCCAGCGCGGTTTTTGCAGATACTTACATCTAGTTCAGAGTTTACATTATCAGGCGGTTCTGGAGCGCAACCAGTAACGCCAACAAATGTTAATGTGCTACGAGAAACAACATTTGGCTCATCTAATGTAAGACCGCTTCGGGCTGGTAACTCAACCATTCTTATTCAGAAGGGACAGGAAAAAGTAAAAGAGATTACCTTTGACTTGGATACTGACGGATTGCTTGGTATTGATTTAACTATTCTTGCAGACCACATTCCGCGTGGTGGTTTAACCGATATGGTATGGCAACAAGAGCCTGAGTTAATTCTTTGGTTTGTCCATGCTGACGGCAGACTTATTGGTCTAACATATGACCGAGCAAACGCGGCAATAGGATGGCACACACATTCGATAGGTGGCTCTGGCATCGTAGAAAGCATAACAGCTATTCCCTCAGGCTCTGAGGACCAAGTATATATTTCTGTAAAGCGTACTATTAATAGCTCAACTGTAAGGCACATTGAATTGTTAAAGCCCTTGCAGTTTGACGGGTCAGATAACTGATGCGTTTTTGTTGACTCTGGTTTGACTTATGATGGGTCTGCAACAAGCACAATTACAGGACTTAATCATCTTGAGGGTGAAACAGTTTCTATATTGGCAGATGGTTCTGCACATGCTGACAAAACAGTGTCTGGTGGTTCAATTACATTAGATAGAAATGCAAGTAAAGCACATATAGGTTACTCATATACATCAACGATTGAGACACTAAGGCTTGAGGGTGGTGCAAATGATGGTGTGTCTCAGGGAAAGATAAAGCGAATACATGGCGTAACTGTTCGTTTCCTTGAATCTGTAGGTGCAGAGGTTGGTCCAGACACCAGCAATTTAGACCGTATTCCGTTCCGTGATTCTAGCATGGCTATGGATACGGCTGTCCCAATCTTTACAGGTGATAAAGAAATATTCTTTCCATCAGGATATGACAATGATGCACGGATTGTTGTTCGGCAAACACAACCATTACCAATGACAATTACTGCAATCATGCGGAGGTCTAATACATTTGATGCTTGATTTGGTTAAGTTTGATACAAAGCATATAATGGATATTGAAACAATGTTTGAGTTTTCAGAATCTGCTAGACATGCGTTTGAGAACAAGTCTGATGTTCATGGTTACACATTGATTGATGACAAGGATATTATTGTTTGTGGTGGCGTTCACATGATGTGGACAGGAGTTGGCGAAGGTTGGTTGGTAATGTCAAAAAATGCGTATGAAAAGCCTGTGACGGTTGCAAGATATACACAGAGGCTATTTGATACTATAATGAATGATAATGCCATATGGCGTGTTCAGGCAAGTGTGCATACGAATGACGAACAGTCTGTCAAATTTGCAGAGTGGCTAGGATTTGAGATTGAGGGTGTTATGAAGAAGTTTGGTCCTGATGGTACGAACTATTTTAGAATGGCGAGGGTGATGTAATGGCATTAGACGCAGTAACTATCGCGGCTGGTGCATCAGCGGCTAGCGGATTCTTAGGATTCAAGGGTAACCAAGCGGCGGCAAAGGCTGCTCGGCAAACGGCTGAGTACAATGCTAAAGTTGCTGAAAACGAGGCCATCCTTCTTGAAAGGGCTAAAGTTGATGAGCAAGAAAGGCTACGAAAAACATCTAAAAGGTTGGCAGGAACTCAAAGAGTAACAACTGCTGCTTCAGGCATAGAGATGTCTGGGAATCCATTACAAGCCTTGGCTGATACTTTTTTTAACACTGAGATGGATGCGCTTCGCATTCAATACGCTTCAGAGATTGAGCAGACAGGCAAGTTGGCAGAGGCAGCTTTGACTAGAGCTTCAGGTGCTGCAAGGTCAGCAGCCCTTCGTACTGCTTCATATCAGTCATTACTTGAAGGTGGCGGTCAAGCCGCTACACTTATAATATAGAGGTTATCAATTATGCCAACAATACCAATGTATAATCAAGGGCAAGGTTCAGCGGTCGAGTTAGTAGCTGGCAGTTTATCGCCAAGAGCCGATGTTGGAGCTTTTGCTGCGCCTGGGCAAGCTTTGGCTCAGTTTGCATCAAGTGCTGGTGACATTGCTTTTAAGCTAGGTGTGGCTGAAAGAAACCGAGAAGATGAGCGAATTATAACTGAAGAAACCGCAAGAGCGTTTGAGGAATCTAGCCAATTTGTTATTCAAGACCAATCTACAACCGTTGAAGAGGCTGGCGATAAATTTAATGTGTTTCGTGATGAGTTTATTAGCAAACTTAATGACAAGGGATATGGAAGCAGGAGGTCTGGTCTTATAAAAAATAAATTAGCTTCTGTGTTCTCAGAGCAATTAATAACATCGCAGCAAAACGCAAACACTAGAGGAAACAAGTTAGCAACAAAAGCCCTAGACTCAGAGATATCTCTATCGTTAAGCAAGCTCAAGGGGATAGACCCTAATAGCGATATGTTTGATGTGCAAACTCTTTTGCTTAGAACAAATATTGCGAAACAGTCTAAGGTTGGGATAGAGCCAACATTAAACATTTTTCAGATTGACTCTCAGATAGAGGCCATACGCAACGATGGGTTTAGAACTGGGCATGCTGACTTAATCGAAAGCGCGTCATCCGTTGAGCAGGTTGAAACTCTTATTGAGCAAGTTTCTGGTTTATCTATAGACCCAGCTAGCCAAGATGTTTTAAGGCGGCTTGGTGAGCAAAAGATAAACGAAATTGAGGTTGCTGAAGTAAATGAGTTTGTGTCTTACATCGATGTATCAAATGTTGGGAAAACGGCATTTGACACCGTGGAAAGCATAGATGCTCAGATAGAAGCAGCGTCTAGTGGAGACTTCGGGGCTAACAAAGACTTGGCTGAAAAGTGGGACAAACTTTCCGATGGTCAAAAACTATCCATTCGTGATGGATGGGCAAAGGCAAGAACGCAAGCCATACAGAACTATAACTTTAATATACAGCGGGCGGATAGAGTAGAAAAAGAAACTAACGAAAAAATATACTTGGATAATAAGGACCGGATTATGTCTGGCGAGTTAACCATAGAAAGTGTTAGGGGGCTACCTTTTGAGGGTGCTGGTGGTGATTTGCTAAAGTCGCAGCTTGTTGACTTAGTTTTAAGGAGGTCAAGTGGCGACATAGCAACAACAAGTAATTCCTTAGTGCATAAAGGAACAAAAAGTTTAGTTGCTACTGGTGCGATAAACAGCATAACGCAACCTTACACTGTTTATGGTGATGACGAAGAAACAAAAGCTGCAAATGGTGGACAGGGTAAATCTTTGGTTGAACGAATGGGGGACTCAATATCAGAAAGTGATTTTGATGCTTTTGAGCAGGACATTCGCCTTAGAACAACGCAATTTCTTTCCGAAGCAGACAAGCAATTGTCGAGAGATTTTTCTTTATTTAACGCATGGCTCACGGATAATGAAAAAATAGCTAAGGGTGGTAATATACTTAAGTTTTCCACTCCTGGCATAGAACGTCATTGGGTTGATGTTCAAGCCCAGTGGAGGGCTAGATTTATAGCAGGGCTTAACAAGGGTATACCAGCCGAAGATTTGTTAAACCCTAGAAATGAAAATTATCTTATTAGGTCAGACGAAGACTTTTCGTTGTCAATGGATGCCCAAATGCAATCATTACAGGATGCGTTTAAACCTAGGCCAGAATATACTCTTCAAGAGGTACTGCCACCAAAAAAGAAGCCTGGCCAAAGTCTTGATGATTACCTAAATAGTGACGAATATTTATTATGGTCAACAAGTGACAAGGCCGAAAGATATAAAGAGCTAAATCAATGAATGTAAATCAAAACGCTGGATTGATGTCTGACGCTGGCTTTGAGGAAAGCGAAATAGATGCTTATGTCCAGCAGCAACAACAACTTATGATTGACAGTGGTTTCAGTGAAGATGAAATCGCTAAAGAGCTTGGTCTAAAAAACAAGCCACCAGTGCTTACTCCTGAATATGTAGAAGAATACATCTATGAGCATGGGGTGGATGAGTTTCCTAAGTTGTTTGACCCAAACAGCCCTACCGCTGAACAAGATAGCAAGGTAATATTTGATTCAATTCAGCAGAAGTTAGAAAATTTTGAAATTGGGCCTGAAGATATACCAGCTGATGCTGGATGGAGCGACACATCCTTGTATTGGCTTGGTCTTGCTAGAGATGTAAAGAGATGGTCTGTAGGCAAAAAGCCTGAGATGGGAGAGTATTTTTTAAGGGGTTTAGGCAAGAGTAATGTAAATTTAGCTTTACAGGTTCACAGTGGAAAAGACCTGGGCATAGATGCTATTGAGGCTTTAGGCCAAGAGCCTGATGACACAGGTCACATTGAGCGTTGGGCTGATAGCATGGGTACGATTGGAGCAGATTTACCCATATACGCCGCAGCCGCTGCTGGCACTGGCTACCTATTTAAAAGCCCAACAGTATCGGCTTTCGCAGCAGGATTTGTTAACGAGTCAATAAAAGGAATGTATATAGATGCTTTATACAACAAGGAAACTGACGATTGGCAAGGATGGTGGAACGCCTTTATTAATGAAGGGATTACAACTGGATTTAAAAGTGGGGTCACATTAGCTGTTGGAACACAAGCCCCAGCTTGGCTAGGTGTAAAGTCGGTTGCTGGAAAGTTTGCTACTCAATACGCAGCTTTTGTTGGGGTTGGTGCAGCTATAGAACAAAAAATGCCAACTAAAAACGAGCTTATAAACATGGGGCTAGTCCTTGGGTCATTCCTGCCTTTCAGTGCTTTTGAAAAGGGCAACAGAATGATGGTTGAGGAAGTTAAGAAAACCGATGCTTCGGTTGCCAAGGTTACAGAAGATGTTTTGAATAATCCAAGAAAGCTGGAGGACTTGGCTAGCGAAAACATTAATAAGTTTCGTGATGAAGTGCCGCCATCAAAAAGAGTGCAACCATTTAATGCAGCTACGGACGTTAAGGTTACTCGCACCGAATTGTTCCCAGACGCAACATTTAAAGTTACGCGCAAAGATATGAAGAATGTGCAGCTAAAGGATGTTGACGCAAAATTATACAGAGAGGCAAGAGAGTCTGGGCTGAAGGAAGACATCGCATTGGAGTATGCGAGGCCAGCTAAAGAGCCAAAAGATGTTAAGTCATCAGATGCGGTTAATCAGGTTTTAGAAAGTGTTTCGTTTGATATACCAAAGCCAAGGCCGGGGATTGAGACTTTACAGGGTCAGTTTGTTACCAATTTTTTTGACAAATTGCATCCTATATTTCGGGCGCAGAAAAAGTTTGAGAAATCTGAAGGTAAGATAGACACTCTTACGCCTTACGAGGGTCTTCGGAATCAACCCGGCATGGTTGGAAGAGCTATGCACTTTCTTCTGCACGGAAGTTTGGATGCTAAGAGCCTAAGTATAAATGGCAAGTCTTTATTACAGGTGCTTGAGGTCATTAAAACAAAACAAGACTTTAAAGATTTTACAGCTTATGCAACAGCCCGAAGAGCCCTTGAAAAAGAGGGGCAGGGAAAGGAGACAGGCGTTTCCGTATCCGCTGCAAAAGCAACTGTAGAGCAACTTGGTTCTAAATATGAAGCTACCTTTAAGGAGCTTGTTGAGTTTCAAAACAGAACTATGCAGTATATGGTTGACTCTGGAATACTAACCCCAGAAATGGCTAGGGCTATGGTTGAGATGAACAAAGACTACGTTCCTTTCTACAGGGTTATGGAAGAAGGCGCAACGCAAAGCCCTAACAACTTTAGCGCAAGTGTAACAAACCCATTTAAGGCGTTTAAGGGCAGCAAGAAAGAAATTGTTAATCCAATAGAAAGTGTTTTTCTCAACACTATGAACAACATGATGATTGCAGAAAGAAACATTGCATACGTTAGGTTTATTGAAATGGTTGAGAAGAAACCAGAACTTTTCCCTTTTATTCAAAAGGTTTCAGGAAGAGTTCAAGGCACGAGAATTACTGAAAAAGAATTAAATAGTGTTTTTGATGGAGTTCTAAAGCCTGAGTTTGCTGATGGGTTAACAGTCTTTAGGCGAAACGGACAACTGTTGAGCGAAACAGAGATTGTTATCTTTCGCAACGGCAAAAGAGAAGTTTGGGAGGTTGGTACTGATATTGGTGGGGCGTTAAAAAATCTTAACGGATATCAGCAAGGTGTGCTTATTAAAATGCTTGGTGTACCAACAAGACTTCTTCGCGCTGGTGCTACACTAGACCCTGGCTTTATGTTAAAGAACTTGATGCGTGATACTTTAGGGGCTTCAGTATTTAGCAAGAAAGGCTTTATACCGTTACTTGATAATTTTGTGGGTGCTTTTCATCTTTTGAAAAAAGACTCACTTTACAAGAAGTGGGTATCATCAGGCGCGATGCAATCAATGTTTGTGAGCATGGATAGAACATACTTTAACAAAGATGTTAATGCCTACCTAACCAAAGGCACTTTACGAAACGTCTTAACAAATCCACTGGAAATGTTGAGGGCTGCTAGTGAAATATTTGAAAGTAGTGGACGTATTGGTGAATTTAAGAAAACTTACTACAAGCTAAAAAAGGAAGGCAAGCTAACAGACAGAGACATCCTTGAAAGGGCGGGGTTTGAGTCAAGGGATATAACTGTAGACTTTGCAAAATCTGGTGCTTATATCCAAGGATTAAACTCTATTAGCGCATTCTTCAACGCTAGGCTTCAAGGTTACGCTAAGATAGCTGATGCTATGAAAGACAGGCCAGTGCAAACCTTGGCTAAGGTTGGTGCTTATATAACGACACCAAGTATTTTGCTTTGGATGAAAAACCATGATGACCCTAGATATCAAGCCCTGCCTGAGTATCAAAAAGATTTGTTTTGGGTTGTTATAACTGGTGACGGAACGATAGACGAGCCTGATGATTACAAGGTTTTTCTTATACCAAAACCATTTGAACTTGGCCTTTTGTTTGGCACAGGCACTGAAAAAGTTTTGGACTTTATGTATCAAGAAGATGCTGAAACCCCCGCAAACTTTCTCAAGGAGTTTGGTTCTGACTTGACCTATGGACTTGTCCCCATCCCAGACTTTGCCAAGCCTGCCGTTGAGTTTTATGCAAACAAGGATTTGTTTTCAGGTCGTCCTATCGTGCCTTATGGAACTGAAAAGATGCTCCCTGAGTTTCAATATGACTTATATACAAGTCCTACGATGAAGGAGCTTGGTGGCCTTATTGATACATTAACAATGGGTTATGGACCTCAAAGTCCAGCTAAGTTACAGCATGTATACGAGTCTTGGACTGGGACGTTAGGCAGATATGCGTTACAAACCTCTGATAAACTTTTACAAGTTTCAGGTATGTCAGATGAGCCTATTCCGCCTGAAGCTAAGTTAGAGGATTTGCCAGTTATTCGTTCATTCCTCGCAAGAAAGCCTAGTGCTGGTTCTCAGTTTATCACTGACTTTTATGAAGAGTTTGAGGGTATAAGAGCCAAGGTTGATACGCTTGACAAGCTAATTAAAGAAGGGCGAACAGATGAAATTGGCAATGTTTTAACTCCAGAGGATGTAAAGCTGCTGCCGTTAATACAAATTCAGGGGGCAATGAGCAACATCAACAAGGTCATCAGGCAGATACACATGGCTGACATTCCAGCAAATGAAAAGCGACAGGCTATAGATGAGTTGTACATTACGATGATTAAATTAGCCAAAGAGGGTCTTGATGTAACAAAGTCTTACAATCCTCCTGAAGAGCAATAGACTTTGGAATTTAGGCGTTTTGGGTTATAAAGGATTAGGAGCAAGATATGACAGTTAGTAGCACAACAAAACGTAACAGTTACTCAGGCAATGGTTCTACCACTGTCTTTGCGTATACGTTCAAAATCTTTGATGACGATGACATCACCGTTATTCTGAGAACAGACGCGACAGGTGGTGAGGTTGTTCAGACAAAGACTACGCATTACAGCGTTTCTGGCGTTGGCAGTGCTAGTGGCGGAAACATAACTTTTGGCTCTGCCCCTGCTAGTGGCGTTACCGTGGTGCTACTGCGTGAAACAGCGCAGACACAATCGACTGATTACACTCCTAACGACCCATTCCCAGCAGCTAGCCATGAAGATGCACTAGACAAGTTAACTCTAATAGTGCAAGACCAACAAGATGTTTTAGACCGTTCTATTAAGCTGTCTCGCACCAATACAATGACATCAACAGAGTTCACTGTTGGTGCATCTACTAGAGCTAATAAAATTCTAGCATTTGATTCGTCAGGTGAGTTAGCGGTTACGCAAGAGATTGGCACATTCAAAGGCAGTGACGCTACAATTACAACGGCAGCTTATCAACAGCGCGACCTTATTAAGTCAACTACTACGGCTCAGTTAAATAACATTTATATTTGTGTTGCTGACTCAGTAGTCGGTGACTTGCTAACTGACACAGACCACTTTGAGTTGATTGTTGATGCTGTAAGCGCAGCCACATCAGCTACTGCTGCCGCTACAAGTGCCACTGCCTCTGCATCATCTGCTACAGCTAGTGCCTCAAGCGCATCAACAGCTTCTGGTCACAAAGACACGGCAACAACGAAGGCTAGCGAGGCGGCAAGTTCGGCTACAGCGGCTGCAAGTTCAGCTACTGCTGCCGCATCATCGGCAACCGCTGCCGCTGCTGCGCTGGACAACTTTGATGACACTTACCTTGGCGCAAAGTCTAGCGACCCGACTGTGGATAATGATGGTGATGCCCTAAGTGCTGGTGACTTGTACTTCAACACAAGCAGTGATGAATTGAAATATTACACTGGCAGTGCTTGGGTTGCTATAAACTCTGGCATTGCAAGTTTAGCGGCAGATACCACGCCCCAACTTGGCGGCAACTTAGATGTTGTTACACATAGCATTGTGTCTACTAGCAATCGTAGCATAACCCTGACACCGAATGGCACAGGCGATGTACTATTACAAGCTGACACAGTTCAAGTCGGTGACAATAATGCTAATGCTACTGTAACAACGCAAGGTACTGGCGACCTTATACTTAACACTAACAGCGGCACAAACTCAGGTAACATAACTATTCTTGATGGTGCTAATGGCAACATAACTGTTACACCTAACGGCACTGGCAATGTTGCGCTGGGCAACTTTACGTTCAACGCTGACCAGACAGTAGGTGCTGGGCAAGACAACTTCTTAATGACATATGACAACAGTGCTGGAACTATTGGGCTAGAAGCCGCTCCTGCTGGGGGTGCTGGTTTCTTCCAAGGCGACAATGGGAACACTGGTGACACAACTAACGGTAAGAAAGACATCTTTAGAGTGCATGAAGCACAGCTAGACACAAACACAACGATTGCGGCTGGTGAAAATGCTGGCTGTTTCTTTAGTCTAACTGTTGCAAGTGGCGTTACGTTAACACTCAATGGGAACTTGGTGATAGCATGAGTACATTAAAAGCAGATACCATCCAGAACACATCTGGCGGTGCAGTCACGCTGACTAAGCAGAGTGCGGCGAAGGCTTGGGTGCATTGGGATGGTGAAGCAACCGCATCAATACGAGACAGTTTTAACTTTGCCAGTTTGTCTGACACAGGCACGGGTGATTACACATTTTCATATACGACAAGTCAATCTGACAGCACATATTGTTCTGTTGTAAGTGCTTCTCGCGCATCAAATGCACAGGGTTTGATTGCATGTTCAACAACATTCAACACAGGCAATATAGACAGTGTTTCTATTACTGATGGTGGTGGGGCAGAGGATACAGAAAACGGCTGTTTAACTGTTCACGGAGACTTAGCATGAGTACCATTCTTGTAGACAATCTCACAGGCAAGACCTCTGCTGGCTCTATTACAGTGACGAGCGAGGGCGGTGCGGCTACTCAGTCCTTGCAACAGGGGCTGGCGAAGGCGTGGCTCTCTGGCTCAAATGCGGCAGTAGTTTCCGACAGCATAAACATCGCATCAGGAACGGACAATGGTACTGGTGACTATACCTACGCATTTACGAACAATATGAGTAATGCAAATTGGTCAGCGTCTGGTGTTTGTGATGAAACTAGAATTAACTCACTGGACGGTAACGCAGACAGATTAACTAGTGACGTAGACGTTGCAATTATTAACGATGGTGGCAGTAGGGCTAACCAGCCGCACAGTCGCACAGTTCACGGAGACCTCGCATAATGGCTGGAACAATTATAGCGGATACACTGACCCACTCAACCGCAGGGTCAATCGCCACGAACTATGTTGTCGAGGGTAGTGCGAAGGCTTGGGTGAACTTTAATGGGACTGGAACTATTGCAATTTTGTCCAGCTTAAATACGGCAAGTCTGACTGACAGAGGAACTGGTGAATACACTGCAAATTATTCTAGCAATATGAGTGACGCAAATGCTGTAAAGTTTTTTTCAGCCGATGGAGATAATAGCAGCAATTATGCAAGGATAGGCACTATGCAAGGCCCAGCAACATCGAGTTCTGCAAAAGTAAATTGTCATCTTAGCAACTCTACTACATTAGCAGATATGGCTAGAGTAAATTTATCAGTAACTGGAGACCTCGCCTAATGACAACGACACCTGATTTCAAAGGCACTCACCTGTTTGACCGACTATGCTGGGCAAAAGAAAACCTAGACGGTGTGCAGTCAGACTACCGTGTTGTCTATGAGGACAGCGTGGACGAGTGCGCCAAGATACTTGTGCCTGACCCGAACTGGATGGCTTGCGCTTTACAAGGCGGCATCCTACCACCAGTGTGGGTGTATCACGAACTAGCTAAAGACGAAGCACAACCTGATTTCAAGAATCATACTCGCGGCTACCTTTTGCATGAGACTGAGCCAATGCCAGCGATGACAGAAGAAGAAGCCATTGAGTATTTGATTATGAAGGACATCCCCCAGCACGTTTGGCAAAACTGGGATGAGGGCAACCGCCCGAAGATGGTCATCTGCAAGAAAGAGCAACTGCCATCTACAAGAACGTGGCGCAATGCGTGGCGTATATCTGATGAACTAGCCGCATAGGAGATACTAATGGCTGTAACAACTTACATCGTGGACAAGGACGGTAATCAGATTGATGCGTCAACTGCAACCGTTCCAGCAAATCGCGACTTTCGCGGAGCGTGGTCACTGTCAGGTGACGTAATTAGCGAAGACCTGACGAAGGCAAAAGAAATATTCAAGGACAAGGTGCGTGAGGTACGCAAACCTTTGCTCGAAGCAAAGGACGTAGAACTAATGAAGGCTCTCGAAGCTGGAACTAGCACAACTGCGATTGCTACTGCAAAGGATGCGTTGCGTGATGCGCCAGCCGCTTCTGCGATTAATGCGGCAAGCAATATGACTGAGTTGAAGGCGGCTTGGGATGCAAGCCTACTTGGTACAAGCCCTTACGCATAAGGATAAGACAATGGAAATGAGCAATCTTCTTGACGTTCTAATACTTGTTATAATTGCTGGTGGTGGTTGGTATATAAACCACCTGACCGCTAGGATTGGTCGGCTAGAAGAACGCATCAATTCCACGAGAGAAACCTTTATTCATAAGGATGAGATGACCGCTATGATGGATAGAATTGAAGACAGGTTTGCTAGACTAGAAGATTTGCTTCATAGGATGATGGAGAAAAAGTGAGCGAAGTTTTAGTCATCTTTGTAGCGTTAACTAATGACTTACAGTTTATTGTTAAGCCTTTAGATGCGTTTTCATGCCCATCGTATGAACAGGCTAGAGGTTGGTTCATTAACACATATCCGATTGAGGAAATCAAACATTGGACATTTAAATGCTTTGAGCAACATACGAGTGTGTAGTGACAGAATGGATTGTAGCTTTTTCGTTAATCATGTTTACAGGAGTTGGTGATGCTCGAAGAGAAGTGGCTACCAATCTTGTTTTTTATTCTGTTTCTGATTGCCAATGGTACGCGAGCGCGCTTGCCAGACAGCACGGAAATTACAAGTATGTGGATTTAGTTGACCCTAGAGATAGAATTACAACCTACTGTGTACCCAAAGCTGTAGACCCTAGCAAAACGAGAGTGTACTAAATGTTAGCCGAACTCGCCGCCGCCAATGCTGCATTTGCTGTTATCAAGCAAGCAGTTCAGAACTCTGGTGATTTAGCTAGAGCTGGTGGTGCTATTGCTAAGTTCGTTGGAGCTAAAGAGGGGCTAGAGAAGAAGGTCGCTGGTAAGAACAAGTCATCGGTAGGTGGCTCAGACCTTCAAGCGTTTCTTGCATTAGAGCAAGTTAAAGAAGCAGAATACCAACTCAAACAACTGATGATATATACTGGTAGACCAAGGCTTTGGTCAGATTGGCAAGCATTCCAGGCTAAGTGTCGAACAGAACGCCGTGAGGCTGAGAAGAAAGCAAGAAGACGTAAGCAATTAATAGTAGAGATATTGGTCGGTGCAATTGCTGTCTTTATGATGGTTGGAATTGCTGGTATAGTTGCATATTACATAAGAGGTTAGTTATGATGGGCGTGTTAAATTCTATATTAGGTGGAGGCGATGTCATTAAAAAAGGTTTAGACCTTATTGATGACATGCATACTAGCACTGAAGAAGAAATCGCTGCAAAAAGCAAGGCGAAAATAGATTTGATGGGTGCTTATGCCCCATTCAAGATTGCCCAGAGATACCTTGCTTTGATGTTTGGTGGCACGTTTCTTGGTAGTTACCTGATTGTATTAGGCATGACTATATCTGGATATGGCGACCCAGATGCTGTGACTAAGGTGATGGAGCAGTTCAGCATCAACTATGCCATGTTAATCATCCTCGGATTCTATTTTGGTGGCGGTGTTGTTGATAGCTTCAAGGGTAAAAAGTAGGTTGCTATGAAAAAGAAAACTAAATCCAGAGTTAATGAGGCTGGCAACTATACCAAGCCTACCATGCGTAAACAGCTATTTAACAAGATTAAAGCTGGTACAAAAGGTGGTCGGGCTGGTCAATGGTCTGCTCGCAAGGCTCAGATGCTTGCCAAACAATACAAAGCTAAGGGTGGAGGTTATAGATAATGCCTCTGAAGAAGCCACAAAAAAGTCTAAAAAGCTGGACTAAACAAAAATGGCGCACCAAGTCAGGTAAGCCAAGCCTAAAAACAGGTGAGCGTTACTTGCCAGAGAAAGCTATCAAAGCTCTATCTTCTGCTGAGTACGCTGCCACAACCAGAGCCAAGCGCAAAGCTACCAAGGCAGGGAAGCAAGTGTCTAAGCAGCCGAAGCGTATTGCAAAGAAGACAGCTAAGTACAGGAGATAGTTATGGGTAAAGGTGTTAAACATTATTTTCGTGATGGAACAACTCACAAAGGCGGTATGCACAAGATGCCAGATGGCTCTGTTCACTCTGGCAAGACTCACACAAAGTCCTCTAAGAAGCTGTTTCACTTCAAGGATTTATCTAAAACATCGCAAGCTAAAGCTAGGAAGCAGAGGAGTAAATAATGCCATTCTCTAAATATTCACCAAAGCAAAAGAAGCTCGCCGCTGTTGCAGCACCACGCAAAAAGATTACTGCGGCTGATTTTAAAACACTTAAAAAGAAGAAGAAAAAGAAATGAACATAGATAAGTTAAGAGAGCAACTAGCCGAAGATGAGGGCTGCAAGTTTGAGATATATCTTGACCATCTTGGCTATGAAACTTTTGGCATAGGTCATTTGATTGGTGGGGCTGACCCAGAATACGGTGAGCCAGTAGGCACACATGTCCCTGAAGAACGAGTAATTGAAGCCTTTGAAGACGACATTGACATAACTCTTGCTGACTGCCTTTTAGTATTTGATGACTTTGCTAGCTTTCCCGAAGAAGTACAACTAATCTTAGCTAATATGATGTTTAATATGGGTATGCCCAGGTTGTCTAAGTTCAAGAAGATGATTGCGGCGGTTGAGGCTGGGAACTGGTCAGAAGCGGCGATTCAAATGAAACGCTCGAAGTGGTATCATCAGGTAACTAACAGGGCTGAGCGTTTAATAAAGAGAATGAAGGATGTAGCAGATGCCTAAGACACCAGCATGGCAAAGAAAAGAAGGCAAGAACCCTAAGGGTGGCTTGAATGAAAAGGGTCGTGCGTCTGCAAGAAAGCAAGGTATGAATTTAAAGCGTCCAGTTAAGAAGGGTGACAACCCTAGACGCGCAAGTTTTCTGGCTCGAATGGGCAACATGAGAGGACCAGAATATAAGGATGGCAAGCCTACACGCTTGTTATTGTCACTCCGTGCTTGGGGTGCATCGTCAAAGGCTGATGCCAAGAAGAAGGCAGCGGCAATATCTAAACGCAACAAGTCAAAGAAAGGTAAATAGCTATGAAGATGGGTAAATCTACATATGGTTCAAAGTCAGCAAAGATGGCAAAGAATGGCATGAAGAAGCCAGCCATGAAAAAGCCAATGAAGAAAAAGAAATAAAAGAAAGACCCCAGCAGCGTCGTGTTCTGCTGGGGCTAGTGACCTGTATGCTTCGTTACCATACAGGCTGGGGAGAAACTAGCTGGCTGTCAGGATAGCTATATCCACTTCCGATTCCATAATTCGTTGGCGTAAATCTTCGTATATTTTACGGTACTCGCTATCTAGGTCTGCGTCAATACTATACATCACTGTTGTATGGTCACGGTCTATGAACCGTCCTATCATCGGATAGCTTGCTTCCGTAAACTCCCCTGCTAGCTTACAAAAGATTTGTCTCTGTTTCACTAGCCCATAAGTTTTGCGTTTGGTTCTAAGCTGTTTGTAAGTTATGCCATACATCTGATTCATCAGGTGCATAATCGTTTCCAACTTAGTAAATCTATTAGTCATCGAGAGATAATACGAATCCAGAACATCCAGATTCTTTACTCTCTGACCGCATGTCGCGCACTTTATCAAAACAATTCCTCCATTCGTTATAGCAAAGCACTTGCTTGTTTCCGTTCACAACCCAGCCACCGTGCATCACAAAATGTTTATGTCCACAATGGTGACAGGCAGTTTGCCTCGTTGGGGATGCCTTCTTACTTTTCTTCTTCATTACCATTTCTGCGTTTAAACTCCTGGGACTTGGCAATTAATTCTTGTGCCATCCATAGCTGTTGTTGTGCAGTTTGGTGATGAAAGTAACTCTTGCCATCTATGGTGATGAGAAGCCCATCCTCATAGACAGCAATAAGTATTTGGTGTGCGGCTTCCATTTTAGAATGGCACATCATCATCTAAGCTTAACCCACGGTTAGCACTGATTGAGTCTGACAGTTTCTTCATACCGCCCTGCTTTAAGTCAGCACCAAGGTCATCCGTTCCGTGTTGCTGGATGGGGTCAGTAATAGATATACCTAGTGAGCCATCGCTTTCTTCAAAGACAGACACACGATATTTCTTGTCACCCCTAAGAATTACATCGGCTGGTGAGCCGTCTTTGTAAGGAGTGAACTTACTGTTGCCCCACTTCGCAGCACCCTTGTCATTCAAGAATACTTTAATATTCATTACTTTTTGATAGTTAGTAGCCATGTTTGTCTCCTCTATGAAAATTCGGCTAGTTTATCTTGGAACTTTCCAAGAATCATTTGTGCGGCTTCCGCATCTCTGTCACGCAAATCCCTAATCTGCGATTTCTTTTCAAGAAAGAATTGCTCAACAGTTTGCTTCGTTCTTTTGTTAATTAGTTCATTAGAGATAGTGTACATCAGGTCTTTGTCAGCACCATTGTATCGCTCTGGCTGAGGGTCTTGAACAGGCGGCGGCGCATCTGACTTGGGAGGAGGGGCATCAGTGCTGCCAACCGCCTGACTGTTCAGGTTCTGTGCTTTACGCCCAACAGCCTCCATCTCATTTGCACTAGCATATTCACCGCCAGACAAACCAATGGACGCTAAGGCACGACCTACGGCTGATGTCTCACAGTTCTCAAGAGCAGATGTTTTGTTGACATGACCCTCGCCTCTGATTTCTTCAGCCATACCAGAACCAATAACGATTCCGTTTTGATTAGTGATTATAGCTTTAACTACGACACGATGTCCATCGTCAACTAGGACTTGCGTATCAACTCCATAATCAAGACCGAAGATTGTACGGAAGGCTTCCATGCGATGAACGACTTGTGTGTATTTCTTGCCGCCACGTTGGGTTATTCCGTGTTTGTTATGGAACTCATTAACAAGCCCCATTGCATCCATAATATTAGCTGTCATATTCTGTGTCCTCCAACTTATCCATATAGTTACTCATCATACGCATAGCAAAGAACAGTGTTTCAGATAGTTCATCTATACGCTTCTCCAATTTCTTTATACGCTCTTGTGTTAAGTCAATCATCTGAGCGTGTTCTTGTTCAGTCTCAGTCATCACACCCTCCATGCTTGTTTGGCTATATCCAGTATTTCCATGCCGTGCCTTGCACCAATCTGCCCATAATCGGGGGCAACCATACCAAACAGGGTCTTCCAGTTACCCATTGATGCTTTCATCAGGTTCTGCACGGCTAACCACCGCCCCACAATCGTCCTGTAAGCCTCCTCCAGAGCCTCTGGCTTCAGAGCAGGGCAATTATCCTCCGTGGCTATGTTGTAGCCGTCAGAGGTCACGAAAAGCAGAGCAGGACGCAAGCCAGTAGCCTTCCAATAGACTGCTTGTTGCATGACCTGTTGTTCGGTGGGTTCTGTCTTGGGTTTTGGTACTCGCCATGTCCGTGTGCCATCCTTTCTGATTGGATTACGGACAGGAAGCGAACACTTGAGGTCAATCTGTTTCTCATCATCAGCGTAATCCAAGAATAGCGTCACTGGTACATCAATGCGTTCATCCCAGTAAAAGCGTTGGTATTCGCCTTCGATGGGATTGTCACCGAAGAACTCTTTGATTCCGTCAATGGCATTGAGTGACATGGCTTCGACATGTTCGATGAACTCTGCCTTTTCTTCAGCGTCCCTGCCATCATCCCAGTCTTTCGGCTGGTACTGCATGAACTCTGTTCTGCCCTTGGTAATAGCCTCGGTGACAGGTAATCCGTTTTGCTGACCAAGTATCGGGCTGTAATCATGCAAGCCCAGGTGTAGGTCAGCTGCCATTTGCACCACTTGACCAGCTTTAGGTCTAGCAGCAAACGGAAAGTTCATCTGGTATTCTTTTCTGAGATACATCTTTAGGATGTGTTCATCGATGGGCTGAGTGCCACCACTGGCAGATACATGAACTCTGCCATATTCTTTTGAATATTCTGGTACTTCGTATTCCATAACTCCTCCTCGCTATGCGTTTCAATGCCCTACAACTAGCATCTGTTTGCCAAGCTGTCAATAGTGTGTTATAAAATAATTATGTTTTTATCTGATTTTTTGAAAATGACAGGGCTTAGTCAGAAAGAATTTGCTGCACGTTGTGAATTGTCACAGGCGGCAATCTCTCGGCTATTAAAGGGTCAAAGGTATCCGCAGCCAGAAACTATACATACCATCATGCTTGTAACTGATGGGCATGTGAGGGCTGAGGATTGGTTTAGGCAAGCTATAGGAGAAGGCAATGAAAGAGTGTCCTGAGTGTTTTGGTGATGGCGAGGTCGAGGTTGATTACGCTGTAAAGGATTATGTAAATGGTGGTTATATCAGGACTGAGATTGAAATCTGTCGAGCATGTGACGGCTCTGGCGAATTGGAGCGCGATGATGAAGAAGAGGTCGATTACGATGAAGCTGGCGATGATTGACGACCCAGTGCCTGATGGTTGGCATCGGGTTCTGTTGGGTGGTTGGTACGCTGAGATGGGTCGATGCCTATGGGTGAGGGATGACTAATCCATTCAAGTTACCTAGTGAAGATGTGCAGATTAGTTTTTCTGGCGGCAGAACATCGGCATATATGCTTTACAAAATACTTGAAGCCAATGATGGGTTGCCTGATAATGCTCGCGTTTTGTTTCAGAACACAGGCAAAGAGATGCCGCAAACCCTTGATTTTGTGCAGGAAGTATCTGACCGATGGGATGTTCCTATTACTTGGTTGGAATATGCTATTACAGAAGATGGCAAGAATAGCTTTACCGTTGTTAATCATAACAGCGCAAGTCGGAACGGTGAACCTTTTGACAAGCTGATAGACAAATATGGCAGACTGCCCAGCGCACGGATTAGATTCTGCACTGGTATATTAAAAATTGAAACAGGTCAAAAGTATCTCAAGTCACTAGGCTGGAAGCATTGGCATAACGCTGTTGGCATCCGCGCAGATGAACCAAAGCGGCTAACTGAAAAGATTAAGGGAGGCGCGACCTCAATATATCCGTTGGCTGATGCTGGCAAAACAAAGCAAGATGTCGAATTATTTTGGTCGCAACAGCCCTTTGATTTGAGTCTGCCTATGGTCAATGGCAAAACAGTTAAGGGCAACTGTGATTTCTGCTTTCTTAAAAGCGAGGCGACACTAGCTATGATGGCAAGAGAACATCCAGAGCTAGCCCAATGGTGGATAGACGCAGAGAAAAGAACAGGCAATCGGTTCGAGCGCAAGCGTGACCTCGCCACATTTGTTGATTATGTCGGCAAGCAACAGGACTGGATATTTGATGAAACAGATTACTTTTGTCAGGCTGATGGCGGTGAGTGTACAGGATGACTAACGGTCGGAACAAAGGGGCTAGTTGGGAAAGAACCGTAGCCTCAATGGTAAAAGAAAGTTTAGGCGCAACGGTGAAGCGCGACCTTGAGCAGTATAGGTCTGGCGACAGAGGCGACCTCATTGGCTTGGATGGGTTTGTCATCGAATGCAAGCGTTATAAGATGGCTAATGGTGGGCATCATCATCAGGATTGGTGGAATCAGGTGGTCAATGCTGCGTCTGCCGTTTCTCCGCAAACAGAACCTGTATTAATCTATAAGTATGACAGGGCAGAGCCAAAGGTTGTGGTCAGGCTGTCATTTCTCAACCCAGACTATGAAGGCAAGTCCGACACGGTGACGATTAGCTTTGACACATGGTGCATGTTGGTCAGAGAGTTTTGGGCTAGTAATGTACAAGCATAACCCCAAAAAAATAGCCGCGATGTTTGCCATTCCAAAGATACCAGAGCCACCGAAACACCGCAAAACTCATACAAAGGTCAAGAAGGCTGACCCAAATAAACGGCTTCCAGCAAGGCTGTTTGACAAGTCTTAAAAAATATGTTATCCCCTGCGGTGTTTGACGCATTGCTTAGCAGTATAGCCTAGCAGTGCTGCTTAGATTAGCCGCAT
>Ga0208899_1000568_pt1 | contig 27740 bp, 40 predicted proteins | sample VirMetDEL_Nov_24_FD_184518 | JGI IMG/M metagenome (GOLD analysis project Ga0208899, IMG submission 184518) | Aqueous microbial communities from the Delaware River and Bay under freshwater to marine salinity gradient to study organic matter... | ecosystem: Environmental > Aquatic > Marine >... | reverse complement strand
TCGCGCCGTCGAGACGGACGCAGCCGATGTGGGAGTAGTGAGCGACCTGCAGCGAGTGGCGGAAGTGGGGGATGATGTCCATCTTCACGCTGACTTCATCGAGACCGACGAGGACGGAGTCCCGGGTCACGATGTAGACATACTCACCAGTGGCACCGGCACCCGTGTCGCCCGCGTTGATCGTGAACGGGTTGGTGTCGATAGAAGCTCCCTTGTTGGCAGCGTCGATCTCCTCCACGGCGGTCGTCACGATGAAGTCCATGCCGAGCCACTCGCTGATCGCGCCCGCACCGAGCGGGTTCGAGGCGTTGTAGTCGAAGTTCTGGATCTTCGCGTCGTTCGCGAGGAGGATGTGGTGCTGACGCGGGGAGAGGATGCAGACGAGGCGCTCACCCGGCATGATGGAGTCGTTGAGCTCCAGCTCCTTGCGGGCGTTGAGCAGCTTGGTGGTGCTCAGGCCGACGCGGTTGATGTCAACCGTGGTGCCCGGGGTGGCGCCGGTGGTGGTGGTCGGGTCCTCGCTGTCCACGCCGAGGGTGGTGCCCCCGTCGGCAGCAAAGGTGACGGACGAGCCGTCAACCGTGCAGTTGGCGTCGATGGCGGCGACGATGACCTTGTCGACCTTGCGGTTGAACGCACCCATCACGGCGCGCTGGAAGTTGCTGTCCGGCGCGACGGCGCGCATGAGCGCCATCTCATCCCGGGGGTCGAAGAGCTGGGCGAAGTCCCAGAAGGTCGGGCTGACCTCGCGGGTCTCGGTCGGCACAACGCCGTAGGAGAGCTTCTGCGCCCGGCCCGAGTTCTTGTTGAGCTTGGAGTCCGGCGTCGCGGCGTCCGCGTCCCCGTAGTCCTCGAAGCCCTCCTCGACCTTCTTGACCTGGTGGAGGACGAGCGGGTTGCCCCGGAGGGTCTCGCGCTCAAAGACATTGGCGAGCTGGGACTCAAGGCGTTGGGACTTGAGACGGATGGTGTCGGAGTAGGCGACCTTGAAGAAGTTGAGGTAGTTCGCCGTACCGATATTCGTAACCGGATCGGTGTCGGTGGAACTGAACGGCCAAGTGCCGCCGTAAGGAGCAGCCATGTTGGTTTCCTTTCAGGGAGAACCGGGTGTTGGGTTGGGCCGCCGCAACAGCGCGGGGGCGCCGAAGTTTGACGATGGGTTCTCCCGAAAGGGGCCCGTCTACCCGTGACGCCGGGGTGGCGGGAGCGCAAGGTGGGCCCGCTCCGAGGGTTGCCCACGACCGAATAGTACCACGCCGCCCGGCCCAGTCGAAGCCCGTCCATAAAAAAAAGCCCGCCCCCCACCCAAGACGGGCCAGGGGGACGGGCGGTGACAGGGGGCTAGGTTACCACGGGCTGCGCCGCTGGGTGAGCCGGGGGTCGTAGACGCCCTCGTAGCCCTTCTCCAGCAGCTGCATAATCCGCTTGGTATACTCGTCCTTGGCGATCTGGTGCTCCGGGTGGAAGCGGTCCCCGAACGCGGCGGACGCCATGATCTTGCGGCCCTCCTCGGCCACGGCCTCCGGGTCGAAGCTGGCGGGCGGGGCGGCGCTCAGCGGGGCGACCCCGGCGGGCCCGACCTTGGCCCCGAGCTTCTCCAGCAGACGGAAGGTGGCCGGGTCGGTCGGGTCGACGGCGGCGCGCTGGTCCTCGGGAAGCGCCTCGAACGCGGTCTTGGCCCGGGCGGCGGCCTCGGGGAACGCCGCGCCGTACTCAGCCTCGACGGCGCTCTGGGCGTTGGTGGTCGCCTCAGTCTTGGCGGCAAACTCGGCGGCCCGGGTGGACTGCATCGACTCGGCCATCTTGGCGAACTGGGCTGGCGTCAGGCGAGCGCCCGCCGCAAAGGAGCGCAGCTCGTCCGCGAGGGTCGGGTCCACGCCAGCCGGGGTCTCGTACCCGTCCGGGCTGTCGGGCGCACCGAGGCGCTTGAACAGGGCTTCGAGCCCGTCGTCGCTGGTGGGCGCCGGGAGGGCGGACCCCAGCTTCTTCTCCAGCTCGCGGTAGCTGGCATACAGTTTGTCGGCGTCACCGCCGAACCTATCGTCCCCGGCGAACCCGGGCGTCTCGTTCTCGGGAGTGGACATGCGTTACCCTTTCGGACGCAGCGCTGCGCGCATCCCACGCAGCTTGTTGAGCACGGACAGCTGGCCCGCGCGGAAGGTGAGGGCAGCCGGGTCCACCCGGCCCGCCTCGTCGGTCGGGGGCAGCGTCGCCCCCTCGGCCAGCACCTCAGCCAGCCACTGCTCCACAAGGAGCACTTCGTCAGAGTCAAGCGCCAGGCCGAGCTGGCGGTTCTTCTCGTTCATTAGCCCACCCCCGGAAGATTGCGCCCGAGGTCGATCTGCGCCTCAAGGCCGGGCTGCTGGAGGGTGCCCGCCTGCGCGGCGGCGTTGATCCGGGCGTCGGCGGCCTCGGCTGCGCGCTTCTCCTTCATCGCCGCCATGGCCTCGGGGGCGCGGAGGATGCCGTGGGGGATGTCGCTGAGTTCGGCCACGGTGGCGGCCACGGCGTCCATGTCCACGGCGTCGAGCAGCTCCGGGTTCTGGAGGAGCGCTGCGATCTGGGCCTGCTGAGAGACGAAGGTGTTCACGCGGTCAACGGCGCTCATCTTGGCGTTCGCGAAGAACGGGCTGACAAACACCGGGCGCACCGGGCCGCTGATCCCACCGAGGCCGCCCCGGCGAGCGATGGCGCCCATGACGCTGGCGACGACATCGCTCAGGTAGAGGCTGATGCGCTGGGCCGGGCCAGCCATGCGGGTCGCGAGGGTGGCCTGCCTGGCGCGGGTGGCCTCGGCGCTCCGCTCCTGCGTCTCGGGCCCCATCAGCGCGTCGATGAAGAACGCCTGCCGGACGGACTCGACATCCTGCCGCCGGATCTGGTCAGCCGCCGCGAAGTTCGACTCGGAGCGCAGGAACTCCGGGCGCATCGCGATCCCGCGCTTGACGGTGACGATGCCGTTCTGGCCGACATCGAGATCGGCGAAGCTGTCCGACTCGGCCATGAGCAGCGGGTTCAGGTCGCGGCCCACCGCCTGGATGGTCTCCCGCGCCAGCTCCTGCAGCCCCGCGAGCGCCGGGCGAACTTGGTGCCCGATGCCGTAGCCGTAGTCGTGGCCGTCCGTCTGGTCCCACATGCCGCAGATGTACGGGCAGTAGTCCAGCTCGACGGGCGGGGTGGCGTAGTCCTCGCCGCCCTGCGCCCACCAGTACGAGGTGTAGGCCGCGCCGTCGCGCTTGATGAGGTTGCAGAGCTTGACTTTGCCTTCGTCGTCGTGCGAGCAGACATCGTGGCCAAAGAACTCTAGCGCCTCTTCAGGCCACAACTCGAACTTGCGCAGGATCGCCAGTGGCCGCCCCATGCGGTCCAGCTTGCGGTAGACGGAGGCGAACGGCACGGCCTCGAAGTCGAGCCCCCCGAAGGTGGACCCGTCCGGTTGGAGGCGGTCAGGTCGCGGCTCTACCAGCAGCGTAGCATTCCCGATGGCTGCCATGTCCCGGAGGACTTGCCCGGCAGCCGTGTAGAAGTTCGAGTCGTCAAGCGCCGCAAGGACTTCAATAGCGGCGCCATCCAGCTCGGCCTGCGGGGTGGACCCGGTCGGGTCGTCGAGCCGCAGCCAGTCGGTGTTGTTGGAGAAGATGCTGCCCTGCAAGTACGAGGCCAGCATGTGCAGGCTCACGACGCCGACGGGGTCGAAGCACGGGTTCTGGCGCTCGGTGGCCGGGCCCCAGTCGCCGGTGACATCGCCGCGCCACGGCATGGTCAGCTCTTGCACATCTTCGATGAGGCCCTCGTAGGGGCCCCGGTTGGTCACCAGCCTGTCGGCCAGCGCCTTAGCTTGTTGCAGGTTCATCCCTGTCCTTTCGCATCGTGCGGCGGGCGAGCGACCTTTGATCGCAACACTTGAGAGCCGCTGCCCATCCGCACTCTCCTCTTGTTATAGCTCACCTCCGGCCCCCGCGCAAGGGTCGAGTTCCAAATCTACCGCCCAAGGGGTTGTAGCCCCGGCTAAGGTACTGCGCAATCTGGCTCTCCCCGGGCGAGATGCTCTGGTTGAGCTTCCCGGGGTGGGCGGCGTAGTCTTTCATCATAAGCGCTTTCAGCAGCCCGTCAACCGCGTGGTCGTCCTGGCGCGGCGGTTTGATTCCCACCTTGCCCTTCTGCCAGCGATACCGGGCGAGCTGGTTGCTGAGGGCCGGGCAGTCCTTGCTGATCTTCAGGGTGCCCGCGTGGAGCATGTCGTTGCAGATGTCCACGATGGCGACGACGCTCCGGTGCTCCTTGCCGTCCACCCCCAGCATGTGGGCGTGCTTCGGCAGCAGCTGCAGCCCCCGGGCCCGCAGGTCCTCGGCGATGGTGTAGCCGTCCCCGGTGACGCGCCCGCCGTCGTGCGGCCAGCTGACGGGGATCTTGTCCCCGCCCATCTCCCGGACGGCGTGGGCGTGCTCGGCGATGGTCAGCCCCTTGGACTGGTACTCCCTCGCGGCGTACCACACATCCCCCTCGCGGACCAGCAGCACGGCGCTGAAGTAGCCGGTGCTGTGCGGCAGGTCGATCCCGATGATCGCCTCCTTGGCGTCGAGGCGGCGGGGCGCGTACTCGAAGTCCTCGACCGGGCAGGTGAACACCGACCCCCGGGCGCCGAGGGGCTTGCCGAAGAGGGTGGCGTCCCGCAGGGGATTGTTCTCGTTGAGCGCGATGATCTCGGCGCGCTGCTCGGCGGGCATCCACAGGGCATCGTCGATGGTGTAGTAATGGAGCGCCTTGAGCGGGGCGCCCTCCTGCCAGAAGTCGATGAGGTCAATCGCATCGTCCTCCTTCGGCGACAGCGCCCCGATCATCTCCCCCCGGGTCGCGTTGAGGCGCTGCTGCAGCTCCTCGACCACGGTCACCTTGGGCGCTTCGTCAATGGTGACGCCTTCGAGGGTGCGGCCCTGCAGGCGGCGGGCGCCCTGGTCGTAACTGAAGACCTTGCACCGGCTTGTGCCGCCGCTCGCGTGCCGGACAGTGAAGTAGTCGATGAGGTCGCCGGTCGTGTACTTGATGTCCACGATGTTGGCGCCGGTCAGGAACCCGGACCCCCGGTTCTCGCGCGGGCCCAGCAGGTCGTCCGTGATGTTGTCGCGGGTGGCGACCCCGGTCGGCCCGGCCACGGCCCAGCGCACGGGTGCGTCGAACCTGCGGCCCTTGTACCAGCCGGGGTAGCGCCCCTCAAGGTGCATGGCGGTGAGCGCGCAAATGATGGTCGTCTTCCCAATCTGGTTGCCGCCGCTCAGGAGCTTGAAGCGCGATTCGTCGTTCATAAACCGCTTGACCGCCGGGCTCCATTGGTACTGCATGAGGATGTCGCGCTCCAGCTCCTCAAGCAGGGCGCGCTCCTTCTCCAGCTCGCGGCGAAGCGCCTCGTCACTCATGCCACGCCCCCAGCATGTCCTCAAGGGGAATGCAGCCGAAGCACTCGGCGGCCCAGTTCCCCGTGGCGTCCATTCCGAAGAACCACGCCTCGGCACGGGCGCTGCGCTCCACGGGGCGCTCCCGCCCGCACTTGCGGCACTTGCCATCCCAGAAATGGGCAGCCCAGCTATCCAGGGTTACGAGCCCGCCGTCGTGGGCGCCGCTCCCGTACCACGGCTGGCGGGGGGTGGGGTCGGGCTCTCCGTTATTCCACATCGGTGTCGTTCTCCCGGGCGGCGTCCGCCTGTTTGTCGAGCAGGGCCTGCCGCCGCGCCCGCAGCTTGTTCAGCTCGGCGGCGATCTCCTCCTGCTTGGGGCCCTTGTCAGTCTCGACCTTGGTCGTCTTGGGCAGGTGCTTGCTCCGCAGGTCGGCCAGCTTCAGGATGAGCTGCTGCCCGTCGGGGGTGGTTGGGTCGGCCTGCGCCACCATCTGCTCCAGCTTGTAGTCCAACCCAGCGAGGCTGAGGCCCATGACCGTGTTGGTCTTGATCGCCTCAAGGTCGGGCAGCCCGCCAGGCACGGGGTTCAGAAGAACTCGGTCCCTGCTGTCGGCCAGCCACTTCGCGATGACGGGGTGGCCGCTGTTCGCTAGGAAGTTGGCGCGGGGCACCCGCAGCTTGGCCAGCACATCGAACAGGTGGGGCTTCTCGGGGCCCGCCATTAGCCGGTCCACCTCCCCCATCAGCCAGTGCCGATACTCCAGCCCGCGCTCCTCGGCGTCTTTCTCACTCACTCCACAGCTCCTTATACAGGGCCGCCAGGGGCCCCTCCAGCGCCGTTACGCTCGCCTCGACTGCCTGCACCAGGGCCACCTGCAGCGTGCGCCTCAGGGCATCCTCGTCCCTCAAGGCCACCGTCAGGATCGACTCGAAGCCCTCCAGCGCCCCGAGGCTGAGGTGCAGCATCTCGTGGACGCAGGTGGCCAGCAGCTGGTCGGGGGTGCGGTGCAGCGAGCTGCTCACGGTGATGCGGGCGGTTCGGTACTCGGGCATCAGCACGCATTGGCCGAAGTCTGAGTCGAGCTGCGCGGTGTGCACCTCGACCCGCCAGTCGCCCAGGCGCAGCATCTTCTGCAGCCTGGCGCAGTTGCGGCGCGCTTGCTTGCTGATCTCAGCTTCGGTCATCCTGCCTCCTGCCCATAATAGTACCCGCTCCTGAGCGCCAGTCGAGGGCCGTCCTTGAAAATCCCCCGGGTCGCAAGCGCACCCCTGAGGCTGGGGGCGGCCAGGCTCCGGTGATAACGGTGATAGCGGTGGTAGTTTTCGGACCCGCACCCTACTGAGCGTGAGGCGGTGCCTTCAAATCTACAGACTTCCCCAGAGTTATCACCGTTATCACCGTTCGTGGAAGGCACAGGGGGCTAAAGCCTTGTGGCGCTTGGGGTTACGCTCCGGTGATTGGACCCCCCTTTATCACCGGCGGACCACCGGCGACCACCGGCGGGTCACCGTCGTGCCCCCGCCCCTGGCTGCCCACGGCCACTTCGGGGCACAGGCGCTTGGCCTTCGGGCTCTGGCAGTGGGGGTACCTAACTCTTACAACTTCGCCGGGGGGGCCCGACCACCTGCTCGGGCACGCGCGCGCGCGCGCACACGCGGGCGCACACGCGCGGGCGCGCACGGGCGCACGCACGCACGCACGCACGGGCGCACGCACATGCGCGCACGAGCAAACCCCGTGCCAATCGAAAGTTGGCACGCATTTTGCAGGGTCGGTTTTGGGCCCGGATCTTGCACGCGCGCACGCAGCCCAAGTAAAACAGTGTGGCCAAAGTCGTAACTTCAACAACCACAAGGGTTTAGCGCAATTCGACACTTTACGGCACCCTAACGCTACCCTAACATCCCGCCGTTTCTGTCTAGGTTCTAGGCAATTGGTTCGGATTCCGCATTCGGTAGGGTCTGATTATCGGAACATGGGTGCGACGGGCCGTCGTCGTAACCCGTGATTCCGTCGGCACTTAGGGGTTTTTTGCCGCTGTTGTCCGATCTGGGCCCGTCGGTCGCACTAGTCCTCCCGTCCGTCGCGTCCTTCTCGGCGCAACCCCTAACCCGTCCGGGTTGGGCGTTCACGGGGTGCTGATCCCCTTGCGGACGGTCCGACTGCCGTAAATCCGTGCTGGATTCTGGGTTCGAGAAATCGGATCAGCGTGCCTAGCATGGGAGGTAGAAGGACTAGCTAAAAAGCGAGTACCCCTTTGCACAAGGTAGGGGTGCGCCGGTAGGCACGAGGAGCTAGAGCACCTCCGCGGAGTGCCAAGGGTGGAAGGAATGCCCACCCGTACCGGGATCAGGATTAGCGCGACGCTATGGCTTGAGCACCATAGCGTCCAACGAAGGTACGGCCACCCTAACTACCCTTAGTTAGAGCCCGTTCGGAGTGATCCGTCCGGGAGTAGTGCGTAGCTCCCCCTCATGTTGACCGGAGCACCTAAACCTAGGCGAAACCTAGGCATGGTGTGCAGGCCGGAGGGAAGCTGATAGTCACTAGGGGTAATATGCCATGGACGGCGGGTGGATCTAGGTTGGTCTAGATCCGTGCCTTATGCACAAAAAATGGACAAGCCTGACAAGCGTAAATTGTCCCTCGCCAGTAGTGCATGCTGGAAACCTAACCCCAACCTTGCATTCACAACGGATCGAAATCACAACCCTAACACGCCACAACGGCGGAACGGGGGCGCGCTGTCCAATGCATGGACGGTGCGCCCCTACTGTCTAGGGTGTGGACGCTATCCCTTGACGGGGTGGTGTCCACACTCTGGACGCTTCTCACGGGAAAGTGTGGACAAGGAATACCCAACCCGCAACCGAAAGGAGTCCAGAACATGGACAACGGAAAGATCGTCTCGACCCTTCACAAAATGCGTGCACGACTGTTCACCCCGGAGATCGGGTGCACGGATGAGTACGGTGTCCAACTGATTGACAGAGCAGTGCGTGCATGCCAGAAGAATGAGTGGGACCTGAAGGCCCGTCTCGAAGCTCTCCAAGTCTACTTCACCCCGGCCCGAAAGGCAGTGACCCAATGAGCAGCGCCCCCTACAGTGACAGCCTCCCGTGCTCGTACTACACCCAGAACAGCGGAGCCAAGCAAGGAAGAACCGACGGCCACCTCGACTCTCTCGGACGGATGCGTGTCTACCCCATGGTCCTGAAGCGGATCGACGGTGAGTGGACCTACCAACAGCAGTACAAAAAGACGATCCGCGTCCCTGCCGATAGCGTGATCGCCCGGACTGGAAAGTGAGGACACAATGAGGAAGAATAAGCTCCGACGGAACGCCCGGAAAGCGCAGCGCCGGGAAGTGGACAGGCTGTGCACCTCTCTCATGCACCGGAAGGACTACGGTGAGCGCACCACCTACGGGAATGTGCTCCGCACCCTGACACTTGTCGCCCGGAATATCAAGGCCGGAGAGGACAACACCGCCTCTGTCCAGATCCTTGACGCTTGCCGGGACCAGCTTCGGACCGCCGGACACCACCGCCAGTGCCAAAACGGATCGCTGATCGCTGCCCAAGATCTGTGCAGCAAGCTCACCCACCTCGTGAACCTGTCCTAGAAAGGACCGCCCATGCCGATCATGAAGCCGAGCACCGACCCCAGTACCCTGAACGCCGCTGCCGAGTTCGCTTTGTCGGAAGGCCAGCGTCTCTCCGCCTTGACCCGTAACCCGGAGCACATGGAGTCCTTCCATGCCGACCTTGTCGAGGGACTGATCGTCCTCCGCTCTGTTGTGGACGGTGTAGATCCCTGCGTTGGGGAGCTGCGCCGAGCGGACCGCTGCTTCAAGAATGTGGAGGAAGCCACCCTCGTCGTTCACCGTGAAGAGCATGGGAGCACCGCCTTCCTGCATACTGTCGAGTTCCTGCGAGACTCGCTCCACCTCCTGACCCAACATGTGGGATAATACACACCGCCACACGAAAGGAATTGCCATGACCGAAGAGACTAGCTGGGGTACCCTGCACTTCGACACCCAGAACCTGCTCATTGACCTGTGCCCCGACCTCACTATGATGGAAGCGCAGCGCCTGATCGAGCGTGCCATCCCCGCCTTCAAGGAAGGGTGCGAAGTGCCCGTCCCCTCGGTGCTGAAGTGGTACGCCCTTCGGCCTGAGAATGCCGAGCCCCTCCTCCTGAACTGGGCGCTTGCCCCGAAGGCACCCTCCGAACTCACTCGCCTCCGCCTCGCCCGTGTCTGGGGACAGATCCGGGCTGCTCAGTAAACACCAAGACCGACGGCTCCGGCTGTCCAATGGGTGGGCACAATGGTGTGCTCACCCCACCCCAACACTGGCTATGCCAGAACAGAAAGGCCAGACAATGGCTAAGACTCACACCCAGCGCGGCTCCTTCCCCACCCTCGTCGGCACCGACACCAAGGCTCTCGCCGCCTCTCGGATCGAGACCAAGCGTGCCATCCGCACCGCCCGTGTCCCCGGCAAGGGCAAGCTGATCGTCGCCTCCCTCTACCTGATCGCCGAGGCGCTTGGTGCCACCGACATCACCGCTGCCGTCGCCCGGTTCGAGGAGAGCAAGACCGAGGACGAGCAGCGTGCTGCCTACGCCGAGATTCGTGACCTCGTGACTGCCGACGGTTCCTTCAGCATCCCCCACCTCATCACCCTGCTCGGTGGGCTGTCCAAGCTGATCGACAAGCGCTTCGCCGCCGAGTGATCGGGGGAGGGGGGAGCAACTGAAACGAAAGGAGTACGAATGACCGAGAGCGCTACCGTGAAGGCGCTCGACAAGGCCTTCCGCATCATACTCAGGGCCATGTCGGACGCTAGCGATGCGACTTGGTACGCCAAGAGGGGCAGCCCCAAGGCTGTCGAGGCTGCCGAGCAGACGGAGCACACCGTCGAGATCGCCAAGCTGTTGGTTGCGCAAGCACTCGAAGCTGCGAGGGCTGCCGACCACCGTGCCCACAACAACCGAGAGGAATAGCATGACCGAGAACGACGACAAGATCGCCCGCGCCCTGAGCATTGACGGCATCACCGCCGTGCCCTACACGAAGATCGACGAAGCGACCGGGGTGGAGGAACCCGGCGTGATGTACCGTGCCGACTCGCCCGAGGCCCTGAAGGCCCTGTTCGACCTCATGCTGAAAGGAAAGAATGAGCATGACCAAGCGACCGACTGAGACCCAGCTGCTGGACGGTATGAACCGCATCATCGCCGAGGCCCGGGAGTGGCTGGACGGTGAGCGCGCCGGTGACCCGGCCCTGAAGCGCCAGCTTGACCAGAAGTTGTACAGCACCGGGATCGACCTTCGGAGCATGCCGACCTCGGCCCTCCGCAAGTTCGCCCGGGGTGCGCTGGCCTACCTCTACGAGAACATGACGCCGGACCTGAGGCCGCCGGTGAAGCAGTATATCCCCGAGAGCTTGGCGCTGCTGTCGACTGGCATGCAGACCAAGGTGGCCAAGGGTGAGAAGTACGGGTACATGACCTTCACCTTGTCGCTCATGCCTGCCCGCAAGGCCAACGGCTTCTTCACTCAAGGCAGGGTGAACACCTGCCCGATGGCCGGGGTGTGCGCCAAGGGGTGCATCGACAACACCGGGCAGTACCGCTTCAGCATGAACAACACCGCCCGGCTGTGGCGCACCCACCTGCTCTATGCCTGCCCCACCCTGTTCCATGAGCTGCTCGACCGTGAGATCGTGAGCCGGTGCTCGACGGCCCGCAAGCGTGACAAGCGTGCCTGCTTCAGGCTGAACACCCTGTCCGACCTCGACTGGAGCGAGACTGTTCGGTACCACACCATCCGCTACTACAACACCCGTGACGCTGACCGCCCGGGCAATGTCGAGGACTGCATGGAGATCGGCCCCGAGCCGTGGCGCTCCCCGCTGTTCTACGACTACACCAAGATGGTCAAGCGCGGCATGGCTATCCTCGAGAAGGTGCCGTACTACCACCTCGCCTTCAGCAAGAGCGAGCGTATGCCGTGGGCTGAGGCCAAGGGGCTGGTCGCCTCGGGCTATCGTGTCGCCGTCGTCGTCGACTGCAAGCCGAAGGACGAGCACCCCGCCGTGCCCGGCTTCGTTACCGTGGATGGCGACGAGCACGACCTGATCTTCCGCGCCGGGTCCGAACTCGGTGGCTGCTTCATCACTCTCGCTTTCAAGGCTGGGGTGCAGCGTGGTGCTGCCCTCGCCGCTTCTCTCTCCGACGGCTTCACCGCTGGGGTGGACCGCTCGACCAACACCGTCATTGTCCAGTGAAAGGACACGCCATGACTGATCGCATCAACACCCTTCTCGCTTCCGCTGGCCTCAACTTCGGCGTCGTTTCCGAGCCCCTCTCCTCCCCCTCCGGCCCCGTGGTGGGCAGGGTGGTGCGCCGTGACGACACCGGCGGGCAGCTGGGCCGCACCGTGTCCCGCAGCTACACCCCGCTCGACCACCTCGAAGCCTTCAGCCATATCGGTGAGCGCATCGACCGGCTGGAGGCCCAGCACGGCCCCGCTCGGATCGACATCGCCTCCGACCACGGGGGTGCGACGGCCCGCATGATGATCGCCTTCCCCGAGTCGCCGACCCGGGAGCGCAGCATGAAGACGCACCTCTACCCCGCCGCCCTCTTCACCCACGGGATCGGCGGCACCGCTGGCCTCACTGGCCGGGCTGGCACCGAGGTGAGCGTCTGCCTGAACGGCCTGTTCCTCGGCGCGAGCCTGCGGCTGGCGACCCGCCACACCGTCAATGTCCGCAAGCGCCTCGTCAGTCTGGGCCGGGTGATGGAGAAGGCTATCACCGAGACCGAGGAGTTCGCCACCGAGATGGACGACCTGAGCCGGGTGGACTTCAGCCCCGAGTACGCCTACGAGGCGATCAGTTACATCAACCGGGGCAAGGTGGTCGCCTCCAGCGCCGACCAGCTGACCCCAAAGGAGCAGGATATCTTCGACTCCCTCCTCAACGGGCCGGGCAACGAGATGGGCAGCGCTGCCAGCCTGCTTCAGGCCGTCACCCACTACACCACCCACAAGGCCGTGGCCAGCGAGCGGCTGGAGCTTGACAGCGTCAACGCCCAGCAGATGCTGGCCCGTGCCCGTCACATCGCCCGCCTCGCCCTCGCCCAGAACGACAGCGGCTGGACCCCGCTGGGCAAGACGGCGACCGTCATCGGTCAGCTTCGCCTCGAAACCGCCTAGTCCCTAACCCACAACGGAACCGACCCCGCTTGCCGGGGTTGGTTCACTAGGAAGGCTCAACATGGACGACGACACCCCGTGCCGCCGGGCACCGAGCACCCTGACCGACGACGAGATCCGCGAGGTCTACCTGCTGGCCCGTGACCGGGTGCACAACACCGAGCAGGAGATCGCTGACCTGTTCAACATCAGCCGCCTCGCCGTTTACCGAATCGCCCGTGGCCTCCCCGTGAGGCGTAGTTAGAAAGGAGTTGCCATGAGCAACATTGACAGTCAGTACCTGACCGAAGTTTCCACCTCGATCACTAAGGCCCTGCGCAGGCTGGACTTGGCGAGCGAGCAGCTGAACGAGCAGGGCACCGAGGTGATCGGCCTTGCTAACCTCGACGCCGTTGTGCTCTACCTCACCACCCTGCGTGACGAGCTGCGTGAGCTGGCCAGCGAGGCCCGCTCGATTGCCGATGCCGAGATGCGTGACATGTTCGAGTTCTACGAGAAAGAAGGAGATGCCTGATGACCATTAGCCACGCCCGCCTGCGTTCCATTGCCGCCGCCGTTGCCGCCGCCGCCGCCGCTGCCGAGGAGGCCGCCGACGCTGGCGTCGAAGCCGCCTGCGCCTCCACCGATGCGGTGGCTTTCGCCGACCGGGCTTCCGACCTGATCGGTGAGGACGAGGCCGAGTTCGCCGTCACCGACGCCCTGTTCGCCACCGACAAGGCCGCCGACTTCGCTCACGCCGCCGGTCGGGCCACCGAGCGTGCCGCCCAACTCGCCGCTGTTGCCGCTGCCCTCGTCGCCGACCTCATCGAGGACCTCGACTAACCCCAACCGAAAGGACGACTGCCATGTCTCGACCCGAGCCCCTCTCGATGGCCTGCCTTGAGTGGGCCGCCACCGCCACCTCCTGTTCCATCCTGTCCCCCGAGAACCGCAGCAACGCCGAGCAGCTTGGCGTCCGGTGTGGCCGTGTGTGCACCAAGGCCGACGCCCGCAAGGCTCTCGTGCAGACCGAGGCGTGGGCCGACTTCCTCCAAGAGCTGCGATACAGCGACGAGCGGGAGTGGATGCGCCTGCTCACCCGGTTCGACAACCTCGTCAGCGCCCTCAAGCGTGCCGAGGCAAGGTTCAAGCTATGAGATACCTAGCGCTGCTACTGCTGGCCGCCACCGCAAGTGGCTGCGCCACCGGCACTTACGCCGAGGTCACCACCCTGCGGGGCGGCATGCCCGGCACTGGCCGCCTGCCCCAGTCAGCGCAGGTGCTCGGACTCGACGCCACCCTCGTCCGGGTGGGCGGGGTGATCGACCTCGCCCCTGACTCAGCGCTCGTCTACGAGGTGGGCGCTGGGCTGCAGGCCCTCGACCCGCACGGCCACGAGTTGATCCCCGGGGTGGACGCCAGCCTCCGGCTCGGATACGATTGGGGCGGCTGCCAGCTGTTCGTTCAGGGCACCGCCGGGTACCTACACATGGGCGACAACCCGCTCGGCCCGTACCGCAGCGACTACCTGTTCAGCAACGGGCTGGTCGTGGGAGTGACCGTCCCGCTGGACGAGAGCACGACACTCAGCGTCGGGTACCAGTTGTACCACGGCAGCAATGGCGACAAGTTCTACGGGCGGCTGCTCGACCCAAGGGGGCCCAACCCCGGCTTCGAGGGTGGCGGCCTGTTCATTGGACTGGAGGTGCGGTTCTGATGGAAGAGTTCGAGCGCTTCTGCGACGAGGCGAGGACCGAGATGGCCAAGCGCGTGACCACGACGGGTGCCCATGCGCATGCCCGGCTGTGGCGCAGCGCCCACCCGGTCCGCCTCATGCTGGACAACCTGAACATGACCGTCAACAGGCTGGCCGAGCGGAGCGGGGTGCCCGTCCGCACGCTGAAGCTGGACCTCAGCGGCGAGACGAAGACCCCTCGCCGCTGCATTCTCTATGCCCGGGTGCTAAAGGTCGAGCCGAATGTGCTGCGCTCCAAGTGGGGCGAGTGGCTGGCCTTCCGACCGCCCGAGGCCATGAGCCGCAAGGATAAGGAGGACGCCCTCGCCGTGTTGCAGGGCAGCCACCCCGTCTACTGCGCCATCACCGAGAGCGGGCGCACCTTCCGCAGCGTGGCCGAGGCCACCTCGGTGCCCAACCTGCGGGGCTGGTGGGAGAACCGAACCGACCCCAAGTGCAGCGACCTGTGCCGGGTGGCCGAGTTGCTCGACCTCAACCCGGGGCACCTGCTGGTGGCGGTCGACGACTGGCTCACCCGCTACCGGGGCGTGCCTTTGTGGGAGGTGCCGCTTGTTTAGGTGCGACCAGTGCGGCGCCGAGTTCGCGCGGCGGGGGCGAGCGCTTCGGTGCTCCGACCCCTGCCGCCGGGCCGCCACCGCCAAGGCCGACGCTGCCCGCTACGCCGCCGACCCCGGATACTACAAGGCGAAGGCCGCACGCTCGGCGGCCCAGCCACACAACAGGAAGAGGAAGAGCGAGCGACAGAATGCCAAGCGCCATGGGCTGTCTGCCCCGGTGCTCGAACGCCAACCCCTTGACGCCGACGCGCTCAAGCGTGCCGCCGCCGACATACTGAAAGGATACGGCTATGATTGACAAGGCCGCCGACCTGTTCGCCCACCTCGACTGGGACCGTGACATCCGCCCCCACCTGAGCTTCGCCGAGATCGAGCAGCAGCACCAGCTGCCGCAGTCGATCATCTGGACCGGCCCGCTCGACCGCCGCAACCGCCGAGCGCCGATTGCCGAGACGGCGTGCGGCCTCACCTTCTCCCCCCGCACCGTGCTGCTCGCCCTCCACGAGATGGCGCTGCGCCCGCATGTCCCGTTCGAGGACACGCTGACCTTCTGCCTGAACCGCAACGGCAACTGGCTGCGCACCCGTCCGAACTCGGTCTACTCCAATGTCATGGACCCCTGGCTCGCCCGGTTCGGCACCGTGCCGCCAGCGCCCGGCCTCTACATTGACCGGAAGGGTGTCGTCCGTGTGATCTCGTTCCTCAAGCCGCATGAGCCATCGTTCGTCGTCACCCCGAAGCTCGACTTCCAAGATCCGAGCGAGGCGAATGTCAAGCGCCTTCGTGCCTACCGTGTCATCGCCCACAAACTCCACACCATCTTCGCCTCTAGCCGATTGGACGCCCAGTGATTCGCAACCTCCTCCTCTTCACCATCGCCGCTGGCCTCGTGGCCAACGCCTTCATTCTCCTCGGCGTTGTCGCCTCCACCACCGGGCACGACCGCATCGAGGTCGGTGCCCCGCCGTGTGAAGCGCTGTGCCAGGCCGAGCAGGCGCTCGACTTCGCCATCCCCTACGAGACGCCGATGCCCGAGCTGCTCGCTCGCTTCCAGCTTGCGGGGTTCGAGGTGCAGGGCGTGCTCGAAGCGCTCGACGGCATCCTTCTCTTCGTCATCACCCCCGAGGGTGCGCACCCCGCTGATGTCGAGATCGTCGTGACGCTGGAGTTCGACCCGACCGAGTTCATCTACATGCGTGGCCGCATCCTGACCGTGGGCTACGACTCCCTGTTTGCCGACCTGACTGGAGGTGAGTAATGAGAGCGCTGAGACCGAGGGGCTGGTCGCCCCGAGCCACCGAGCAGCGCATGGTGAACCGCACCGCCGCCGAGTGGGTGCGGCTGTACCAGCTGGACTGCCCCGAGCGCCTGGCCCGGCCCCTGGGCTGGCTTGAGGCGCTTCTGGTGGGCTCGAAGGTGACGACGATTGACGAGGTGATCGCCGAGGCCAAGCGCCTGAGCGACAGAAAGGAAGCGCCATGAGCCGAGCGTACCGCTGGGGCAAGGACGCCCCCGACGAGGACAAGTACGGGTACCTCTCACTGGAGCCGAGGCAAGCGCTGCTCAAGGCCAGGGCCGACCTCGACCGGATCGCCGAGCGCCGCTTTCAACTGGAGGCTGAGGTCGCTGACCTCGACCACCAGCGCGTCGACATCGCCCGTCACATCGTGGCGTGGGCCTGTAAGACAACGCCGGGTGGCAGGGGGTGGGACCCTGAGATGGCCGCCCTCTGGGAGGTGATCGAAGCGTTCGCCCCAGGCGCGGGCGCGTCGCACTAAAGATAGGTCAAACCGCCCCCGTGTCGCGAGCGCGTGGAGGGCAGCCGCCGATTGCCGACCCATCGGTGGTCAGCGGTGATTCGGCGGTGGTCAATCACCGGCCACAACTCTCGACGCAGCAAGGACTTATGACGCCGCCGGTGATAACGGTGATAACTTCTCGGAACCTCTGGCACTCGGCGGGGTTGCTCCATCATGGCACCCTCCGACCCCGACGACTGACCACCGTTATCACCGTCCATGGAAGGCTCAGTGGTCTAACCCCTTGCAGTGACTGAACTTAGCCGCCGGTGATACGACCACCGACCATCACCGCCACCTCTAATTGAAAGGAGTACCACATGTCACAACGCGCCGCCCCCACCACCGAAGTGAACCACGCCGCTGCCACTGCCCTGCTCGGCCAGCTGTTCACGGCGGGCGACTGGATCGAGTATCAGGGCATCGCCTACGCCGACGGACGACCGACCGACCGGCGCTTCGCACAGTACCCAGCGCAGGTGCCGGACCTGCTGGCCTACTTCGACTCGATCTACACCACCCACTCGTGCTTCATTGGCCCGGCGCCCCGCACTGCCGCCTCGACCAACAGCACCGACGGCACCTGCCGCTGGCTGTGGGTGGACATTGACCCGACGCCGGACGCCACCGCCCCGAACCCCGACGCCGCCCTGAACTGGCTGGTCGACGAGCACGGGCTGGAGCCCACCATCACGGTGCGCTCCGGGCGGGGGCTACACCTTTACTATCACACGACGGACGCCGTGCCCGACACGACCCGCAAGCGCTTCGTGAACTGGGGCAACGACAGCCTGCCCTCCGAGTTCGGCGTCGGGTTCGACAAGGCCGTGACCAACCACAAGGGGCTGATGCGCCTGCCGGGGTGGCCGCACCTGAAGGGGGCGCCGCTGCCGACGGGGATCGAGGACCACACGCTGGGCCTCACCCCGCTCGACGCCTTCCCCCAGGCCGACGCCGTCACCACCGACGCCCGCCAGCGGGTGGAGGGTGGGCAGGCCGTGCTCATCAGTCAGGACCGCAACGGCGCCATCCATGACATCGCCCAGCGGGTGTGCTACGCCGCCCAGAACCGCACCATCGGCTTCACCACGGAGCTGGTGCGCCTGCTGGCCAAGCACTGCATTCACCCCGACCACCAGTGGGCGCCGGACGAGCGTGACTTCACGACCATCCCGTCCTCGCTGTCGCAGGGCTATGTCCCGGGCCGAGTGCTGGGCGAGCGCCAGATCGACACCGACAACGACCTGATCGAGGCGTGGGCTGACGCCCTGCAGGACCGGGTCATGTTCGTGGTGCAGGACGGCGCCGAGGCGACGGGCACATGGCGGGAGTGGCGACCGGCGCGTGGCGTCTGGCTCGGCTGCACCCCGGACGACGCCATCATCGAGTGGCTGAAGACGGAGCGGCAGGGCATGGACGCCGAGCAGCAGCGCACGCTGAACCGATACATGACGGCGAGCGCCATCGGCACACAGCGCCGGGCCGCCGAGTCACGGAACCGCCTGCCCACCCACCGGGAGCTGCACCAGATCGACACCGAGGACCTCATCCTCCCCTGCTCGAACGCCAAGTATGTCCACCTCGGCCCCTACCCCGGCCCGCTGCGGGCGACGGACGCCGACCCGGCGATGGCGTTCACCCGTGGGGCGGGCGTGGCCTACGACCCCGACGCCAAGTGCCCTCGCTGGGACGCTGTCGTCGAGTTCGCCTTCAGCCAGAGCCGTGACCCGGCGGGCATGGCCGAATACTTCGGCAAGCAGCTGTACTACATGCTGACCGCCATCAACTCCAGCCGCCTGTTCTTCGTATGGGACGGCGGTGGGCGCAACGGCAAGTCGCTCATCGCCAACACCGTGCAGCAGCTGCTCGGCGAGTTCGCCTCGGCGGGCAAGGACGGCAACCTGACCGGCGCCGACAAGGGCGACAGCCACAACGCTGACCTCTGCGCCCTGATGGGCAGCCGCCTCCAAGTGTACGACGAATACACCCGGCAGACCAAGTTCGACAACGGGCAGATCAAGCGCCTGACCGGGGGCAACGCCACGCTCAGTGGCCGCCCGCCGTTCGGCAAGCACAACATCCCCGTCCGACTGACTGCCAAGCACCTCGTCGTGACGAACGAGTTCCCGAAGGTGGAGGGTAGCGATCAGGCGTTCGGCGACCGCCTCCGCATGCTACACTTCGGCGCTCGGGTGGCGGACGAGCAGGTCGACCACGGCCTACCCGACGCCCTCACCGCCGAGCTGCCCGGCATCCTCAACTGGATCTTGCAGTACCGCCACGCCTTCCACGCTAACCCCTCGATCACACCGCCCGAGGAGATGCGTGAGCGCGCCGAGTCGTACCTCAACAGCCACAACGAGGAGCTTGCCTTCGCCACCGAGTGCTGCACCACCGACGGGGTGGAGGGCCCGGTGGCCACTGGCACCACGCCCTGCATCAAGTCGTCGCAGTTCGCCGAGCGCTGGCTCTCGTGGAGCGGGCGCCGCCTCGACCGCAGCGAGCAGCAGCAGGTGATGGAGAAGGTGGCCGGGTACCTCAACGCCACCGCCAAGAACCTCACGGTGTCGTATGAGAGGGCCCGGGGCAGCCGGGGCCAGCACATCGTCGGCGCCAAGATCGTGAGCGAAACGAAGGAAGCGATATACACACCGAAAGGAAGCCTGTAGAATGGGTCTGTTCGACGACCTGATGCAGCGGGCGACCCCACCCGAGGGGTTCCCCCCTCACCTGTACGACGCACTAACCAAGGCCGGGTTCACAGTGGACTCGATTGCCGAGACGAAACTGGAAGGCACACCGTGGGTTCCCCTAATGCCGAGCGACGAGCTGTTCAAAGCCGAGCAGCACGCAGCGGCGGTCAAGGCCATGCAAGCCCAGCGCAAAAAACAGAAGACGGCCCGCACTCGGGTCCTCAACAAGGCGCTCAGGGCACACGGCATTGACCCGGCAGACTGGAAGCGCCTGGTGCGCCACAACTACCACCTGACGGCGGCGGAGTTTGAGGTTCTCATTGACGAGTACCGCTCCCTGCCCGACGACCACAAGAAGGCGCTCTCGCAGCGCCAAGATTGGAGACCAGCATGACCAACAACATCACCATCGAGCAGCTCGCCAGCGTCGTCCGCCAGCTCGCTGACGCCGTCGAGGACATCCAGTCCAAGCTCGCCGCCGGGCACACCCCGAAGGCCAGCGGCGGTGCCGACGGTGCCACCCCCCGGGTGAAGAGCGCCGAGCTGGAGGCGTTCGCCCAGGCCAACCCGGGCATGATCGGTGACGACGCCAAGGGCACGGAGCCGGAGGGCTTCGACGCCACCACGGATGTCTTCGTCTACGATGTGTCGGGCCGCACCGACACCTACAACGACCGCAACACCGGCCTCCCGGGCTACTGGGTCCAGTCGACCCGTGGCAAGCGGTTCCTCGTGGACATCATGGGCGTCCCGTTCTTCCTCCACAACCCGCTCCGTGCCGAGGCTTACGCCGCCCTCAACAACAACAGCTAGTCAACTCCTTTCTATTGTGGGGTGCGGGGGGTCGGGCTCGGTGCTCGGCCCCCCTACTTTACGCCCCGAAGGGAGCACTGTACCGTCGCAAGAAAGGAGAGACGATGAGCCTGCGTGACTACCAGCACATCGTAGATTGGGCCAACGCCACCTTCCCCGAGCAGACGCTCGACGGATCCCGTGCCAAGTTCATCGAGGAGCTGAACGAGTTCCTGCCGACGCTCGACGAGACCGAGCTGCCGGATGTGTTCATCACCCTCGTCACCTATGTCGCCAAGCTGCACGGCCTCGCCAAGTTCGAGGACCTCGTGGCTGGCAAGATGGCGATCAACAAGGCCCGCACCTGGCGGTTCAACGCCTCCACCGGGACGGGCAGGCATGTGGAGGAGGCGCCCAATGGGTAAGAGCATCAGCGTCGAGGACCAGACACAGGCGCTGCTCGCTGCCGCTCAGGCCAAGGCGCTGATCGAGCGGGCGGGCGGGGCGATGGTGGCGGCCTGCCGCCTCATGGGGCACAAGCGCCCGGCCTCGGCGATCAAGCTGCTGAACCGGGGCTGGGACCGCATGAACGACCTCATCATCGAGACGGCCAGCCCGGAGGCGATGTCCGCCTTCATGGCCCGCTACGACGAGGAGGTCGCCCGTGTCACCGCTGAGTTTCAGGACGCTGCCGCTGCCGAGGAGGAGGCCACCGATGAGTGACACCGATGCCAACGACGGCTTCGAGGACATGTTCAGCTACCACCGGGACCTGTGCCTCGCCGCACGGGAGCTGATGCGGCGCAAGAACCTGGACTACGGGGCGCAGGACAACCTCTGGCAGAACTTCACGGCGACCGAGGCGCTCGGCCTCGCCCCCACTGAGATCGGCATCCTCATCCGCATGGCCGACAAGCTGTCCCGGCTCCAGTCCTTCGCCGTGCGGGGTGAGCTGGCCGTCAAGGGCGAGGGCGTGCGGGATGCGCTCATCGACATCGTCAACTACGCCGCCCTGTTCGGCGCTTACATTGAGAGGAAGCCCAATGGTCATAACTCAGGATGAGCTGGCTGCGCGCCGCTCCTGTATCGGCGCTTCTGACGCTGGCATCATCCTCGGCCTGTCGCCGTGGAAGTCGCCCGCCGACCTGTGGCACGACAAGGTGTACGGCTGCACCTTCAAGGGCAACGCCGCTACCCGCCGGGGCAACCTGTTCGAGCCGCTGGTCATCCAGCAGTTCGAGGAGTGGGGCGTCATCAACGGCCTCGGCGACCCGACCGTGGTGGTGCCCGATGTGCGGTACGAGCGCTGCTGGACCACGAAGAACGGCACGGTGGTGCCCTTCCGGGCCAACACGGACGGCGTGGTCGTCACCGAGGGCTGCCACCCCAAGCAGTACGACCGCTATCTGTACGGCGAGTGCGTGCCACAGACCGTGGTCGAGGCCAAGACGGCGCGCTCCATCGACCACTGGGGCCTGCCCGGCACGAGCGATGTGCCCGACACCTACCTCGTCCAGACCTGCGTCCAGATGTGGTGCAGCGGGGCCGAGCACGCCTACATCCCGGTCCAGTCCGGCTTCGACTTCTATGTCTACTCGGTGCCCCGGCCCGACGAGGTCAAGCTGGAGGAGATCATCGAGACTTGCGCCGAGTGGTGGGCCGCCCATGTCACCACGAAGACCAAGCCCGACGGGCCGCCCGCCAGCGTGGCGGTGCTGACCACGATCCCCCGCACCGAGGGCAGCAGCATTGCGCTTGATGAATCGGTGCATGCCACTATCATGGAGTGGGAGCGCACGAAGCGCCAGCGCCAGCTGCTCGTCGCCAAGGAGCGGGAGCTGAAGCAGCAGCTTCTGGCCGCGCTCGACAACGCCGAGATGGGCGAGCTGCCGCAGGGCTTCCTCACCTACCTCGCCAACCGCAAGGGCCACCGCACCCTGAAGTGGGAGGACAACCCAAGGTGGAACACGACGGAATGAAGCACCGAGCCGAGCTGCTCGCCGCCCTGAAGGCCGCCAACGCCGAGCGCGATGCGGCCCGGGAGAGGGACCGGGACGCGCTCGACTGCGGGCCCCGTGAGATCAGCTTCAAAGTGGTGATCGAGGGCAACCTCGCCAACGCTGTGAGGCACGAGCTGACCTGCACGATCAAGATCCAGCTGCCGGTAGACGCTGACTGGGCCACGATCCGAGAAACCCTGATGACGGCGCTTGAGGAACCCGTCACCAACCTGCTCGCAGACATGCACGACGACACGGAAGGCCGTGCCGACGACATCATCAACAAGTTGCTCGACGACATGAGCGACCTGACTGGGTTCGACCCCACGGAATTGGAGAACGACGATGAAGACCCTGACCTTCCTTGAGAAGATCGCCGACATCCGCCGCCGCGCTGGCCTGAAGTTCGACAGCGACAACCCGCACTTCCGCAGCAAGTTCATCTCGCTGGGTGGGGTGCTCAAGTCCCTGCAGCCCCTGCTCGACGAGCACAACCTCGTGCTGCTCCAGTGCCCGCAGCAGAACGGCGGCGTCTTCGGGATCAGCACCGTCATTCAGGAGTGCGCGCGCCCCGTGGACGAGGACGGCAACCCCGAGGGCGACTACTTCCTCAGCGGCTTCTGGCCCTGCGACACGGCGGGCGGCAACCCGCAGAAGATCGCCAGCGCCACCACCTACGCCCGGCGCTACTCGATCCTGTGCTGCCTCGGACTGGTGGCGGGCGACGAGGACGACGACGGCAACGCCGCCAGCAGCCTGAGCGAGAGGCTCTTCGGCTCCAAGTGATGACACAGGGGGGCGGGCACAGCGCTCGCCCCCCGCAACCCCCCGGAGATACCATGGCAAAGCGATCCCCGCTGGAGCTGGCCCTGCGCCGCCAGCTCGAACTGCACGGGCTGCTCGACACCGAGGAGATGAAGTTCAGGGACGACCGCAAGTGGCGCTTTGACTTCGCGTGGCCCATCGCCAAGGTGGCGTGCGAGGTGCAAGGCGGGCTGTTTATGGGCGGGCGACACGCTCGTCCCCGTGGCGTGCTGAACGACTTCGAGAAGTTCAGCGAGGCGGCCATCGACGGCTGGCGTCTGATCCTAGTGACGGGCGTCGAGATCAACAACGGCACAGCGCTGGACCGCATCAAGCGCGCCGTCGAGGGCACGGACACATACTGCAGGGCGTGCGACCGCAAGCGCGTCAAGCGGAAGAAGGCAGACAATGGCTAGGGGCGCGGCTGGCATGAGCTGGGAGCGCTACTTGGAACTGTGTATGGAGGTTAGGCGTGAGCAGGCGGCGAAGAGGCAAAGGGCCGAGGCTGAACAAGCGCGGCGGGGCGACGATGACACACCCGGTGGGGACGAGGGCCGAGTTCGACGCCCTGCCACTGCGGCGGAGGATCGGGATGGCCGAGTATCTCTCTTCGATGAGCTACTCGGCGGACGCGGTGGCCATGATAGTGGCGCCTAACGAGGCGCGCTGGTTCCCGACCGAATGGTTCAACACGCTGTAGCACAAAACGGGCCCGGGCGGTGTGATGGTCGCACCTACCCGGGCCCTACTCAGTTAGCCCTCGTCACCGAAGTCGGTGTCGCGGAGGGCGCGCGCCCGTCGCAGTGCGCGGTAGGCGATGACGGCGGCGCTGAGCAGCCCGCCAGCCAGCGCGCCAGCGCCGGGGAAGATGCGGTCGCCCGTCACCTCGACGATATCGAGGGCGGTGTCCACATCAGCAGGGACGGACGAGGCCGGAGCCCCGTCATCAACACCCGTGAGGGTGTCCAAAGCGCCGCAGCCAACCAGAAAAGTGGCCAGCAGCGCAACAGCAAAGAGTCGCTTCATGCGAACTCCTTTCATGGCGGGCAGAATACTACATCCCGCCCCACCCCGCGTGTCTCGTCCCCAAGTATCAGTTCTTCTTCTTGGCCCCGAGCTTGACGGCCATCGCTTCCGTGAATGACTTCGCGTCCCCGCGCTCGTCGAGTGCCGGGCCGAAGATCTTGAGCGCTGCGTTGCCCATTATCTCGAATGCCCAGAGGTTCTGGGCGGGGATGCCCCGCGCCGCGCCCTCGATCTCGGCGCTTGAGAAGCTCCACTCCCCGTCCCCGCTCCCGAGCCCGAAGTAGTCCGGTGTGTTGGCGGCCTCGCGGATCAGGGCGCTCGTGCCCTTGCCCAGCGACCGGACCGCCTGCGCCCCCGGGCCCATCAGCCGGTCCTCGGCGGAGGCGGCGGCGCGGAAGCTGCTCTTCTTGCGCGTCAGTTCGCGCCCGAGGAACGCCTCCTGCGCTGCCGTCTCAAGGGCGCCGACCGGGTCGAGGCCCGCCAGCCCCATCAGGTCGTTGATCCGGTACGGGGCGTCGAAGATCCCGCTCTGCTCAAGCGCCTCGGCGGCCCGCAGCGCCCGCAGCTCCCCGTTGCCCGGGGCCCAGAGGCTGCCGTTCTCCTCCTTGCGCGCCGGGCTGTCCTTCAGCTCATGCTTCACGGTGTTGCGCACGCCCGCCGCCACCAGCAGCCCGCCCATCCAGAGCGCGGTCTTGCGGTTGCTGCCGTTGCGGGCCATCGCCAGCACATTTCGGTTCACATTCGCGTGGATGAACGAGCCGAGCTGGAAGAACAAAGCGCCCATCCAGTTGGCGTCGGCCCACGCCGGGGCGTCGAGCACCCCCGGGGTCACGATGTCGCTGTCCACGAACCGAGCGATGGCCCGACGGTACTCCGCTTCGAGTTCGGGCGCTTCGGCGGCGAGGGCATCGAGGTCCACACGCTTGAGGCCGCCCACCTCGACGATCTCCACCGTGTCGAGATGGTCGATGAGGCCGCGAATCCCCAGACGCTTGAGGAACTCCACATTCTTGACCCGGTCCTTGTCGATATTCTCGATGATCCGGGCCAGCTTGTTCTCATACAGCGCGTGCGCCATCACCTTCAGCTCGCGGTTCAGGATGCCCATGCGCGTGGCGATGAAGAAGCCCTTCTCGGTGGCGCGGGCGCCCCGCTCGGTGAGGCTGCCGCCCACCCGGTTCTGTGGCTGGGTCATGCCGACGAGGCGGTCGTAGCGCGACTGCGAGCCGAACACCTCCGAGGCGTGGTAAAGCTCCCGGATGCGGGCGATGCGGGCGTTGCGCGTCAGCTTGGCCCCGCCCGGAAGCGCCATGTTGATGGCCGCCTTTACCTGATCGGTCACGACGCTGAACACGATGCGCGTCACCTCGCCGAGGGCGTTGTGCTTCAGCAGGTTGGCGAGGTCCTGGATCTGCGCGAGCGCCGACCAGCCCAGGGTGGTGGTCGAACCGAGCGTCCGCCCCACCTGATAGGCCCGCGCCTCGGCGCTGCCCGGCTGCAAAGTCAGGCGGCTGCCCGTCCGCGCCCGGTCGATTCCGACCTTGATGTTGCGCTTGGTCTCGGCGTACTCCTCCTCGATCTGCGCCCTCTCCTTGTCGGTCTTGGCATCGCGGACGAGGTCTTCCTTCTCGTCACGCAGCGCCTCGAACCAGCGCGTGCCGTTCTCGGAGCGGGCCGCGACCTCCCCGGTCGAGCGCCCCAGCTCCTCCTCGATGCCGTCGGCCACCTCCTGGACCCGCTCGCCGCCACTGAGGCGCCACTCCAAGTTGCCCGAGGGCGTGACCTCCCGACGGAAGCGCGACATCTCCCGGCCCAGGCGCTTGTAGCTCGGCGTGGTTATGGAGGCCAGCTCGTCCTCAAGCCGCGCCAGCTTGCGGTCCCGGGACTTCATCATCGCCTGCAGCCGCTCCTCCAGCTTGGCGCTTCCCCTCTTCAGCTCCAGCTTCTTCAGGCGGAACAGCGCCACGCTCAGGCGGTGGCGGTCGCGCAGTAGCACCTCGACCTCGCTGCCGATGGCCCGGATCTGCGCGATGGCGGCGGGCACATCGACGAGGTCGCCGTCCATGGTGATGATGTCCCGGCGCCCGGCGTTGGCCACATCCACGGCGTCGGCCATCTCCATGATCTTGACGCGGGCGGCCCGCACGACCAGGTCGCCGATGCGCTCGTCCAGCTCCGACATGCGGAAGCGCTGGCCATTCAGGCTGCCGGGCTCCGCTTCACGGGCCAAGACAGCCCGCTCGGCCTCCCGGATCTTGACGAGGTCCTTGCGCTGGCGCCTGCGCTCGGCCAGCAGGGCCTTGATCTCGTCGCGGACGCTGCGCCTGTCATCCAGCTCGGCGGCAAGTTTCTCGGTCTTGATGACCTTGGCGGTCCTGCGCGTCTTGGGCTTCGGGCGGCCCGCAGCCCGGGCGATGTCCATCTCCAGCTCGCGGAGCTGCTGCTGAAGCTCGGTCACCTTGAGCTCCAGCGGCTCCACCACCTCGGTACGCAGGCGCGGGATGGTGACCTCCTCCTTCTCCTTGATCTTCTCAGCCAACGCGGCATCGGGCTTCGCGTCCGGCTTGGGTGCGGGCTCGGCCTCGGGCGCCTTGCTTCCCGGCTCCCACTCCGCAATCGGCTTAGACGGGCGGCTCTCCCGGTACGCCCGCAGCTTTTCAAGCGCGGCCAGCGCCTTGTCCTCGTCCATCCTGCCGACCTGCGGCTTCGGCCCCGGCTTCAGCCCCGACCCCACGGCCTCGGCGTGCTCCATCGCCAGCTCGGCCCGGGCAACCAGCGTCCGCTGGCGCGCGTCGGCGGCTGCCCGAGCGTCGCGAGCGGTGTTCTCAAGGAAGGTGATGGCGGAGATGGCGGACTCCTCCGCCTCCTGGTTCAGCTTCAGCAGCCGCTCGAACACCTCGGGGGGCGGCGGGACCTCGGCCTCCCTGGCGTTGGCGATCTCCTTCTTGAGCGTCTTTTCACCGTCAGGCACGGCACCCTCGGGGATGACGCCCAGCTCGATGTCCGCGCGCTGCAGCCGCAGGCGCTCCACCTCCTTTGAGAGGCTGCCAATTCCCTCAACGGCGGCCTGCTCCTCGGGCAGCACCTCGGCGGCGACCTCGGCCTGCTTCTTGAGCGCCTTGTCCAGCTTGCTGACCGCGCTCAAGATGGCCCGCTCCTCGATCTCGTCCGGCGGGCGCTCCGCAACGGGGCCGCCCGGCGCAGCCTTGGCGGTCTTGGCGCCCCTGGCTGTGGCGCTGTTCTTGAGGAACTTCACCTTGGACAACTCGCGCTCAAGCTCGCGCACTCGCTCGGCATACTCCAGTTCGAGCTTCTCCAGCTCCTCGCCGTTCTCCTCCAGCCACTTGACGCGCTTGGCCTGAGCCTCTTTCAGCGTCTCTGCCTGTGGTCCGGCGGCCTTCTGCGCGGCCTTGATCTCGTCGGCGGCCTCCTTCGCCTCGCCAGCTGCCGCCCGCGCCTTGTCCAGCTCCTCCTTGAGCTTACCGATGCGCTCGTCGGCGATGTCCTTGCGCTCCTGCGTCTCCTTGTCGAACTCCTCCAGCTCCTTGCCCAGCTTCTCCTCGCGCTTGACGGCTTCGCCGGTGCGGATCTCCTTGAGGAACTGGGAGTCGTCCATGTCCCAGAGCACGGCGTCGGCGTCCTCCTCGGCCTTGATCGCCGCGTCGATGGCGGCCCGGTCGTTGTCCACCTCGACCGCCTCCTTGGCCAT
>Ga0208899_1000565_pt1 | contig 27818 bp, 42 predicted proteins | sample VirMetDEL_Nov_24_FD_184518 | JGI IMG/M metagenome (GOLD analysis project Ga0208899, IMG submission 184518) | Aqueous microbial communities from the Delaware River and Bay under freshwater to marine salinity gradient to study organic matter... | ecosystem: Environmental > Aquatic > Marine >... | reverse complement strand
AGATATCAGTACCATAGTTAGAAGCAATCTTCATCTGCCTTGTAGAGCCAGCATAAGGTTGGCCACCAATTAAATTAATTGGGACTAAACCATATGGAGCGTCAACAGTTGGATAAGCCATAATAAACTCCTAAAATCAAAATTTAACCGTTACCACGAGAAACAGTCGAACGTTTGTCACTAAATAGTGGCATACGAGGATTGTTATCCCGCATGAAATTATTGTCTACCGCCTGCATCTGTTGTGAGTTTTGGTTTTCATAATACTTATTCCTACTCTCAGCAGTTTCAGTCGGTATTTTGCAGAGAATCAGACCACCAGATTCAATGTTTCCACTTTTATTGCCACTAAAACCATATTCAGTAACAATTTCTGGATGTTCTTCTGCTTTAACTGGAACCCAACCTTCACGCAATTTGATTGACATGTTTCTGTCATCCTTCTGCCCTAATAATGAAACTCTCACCCAACGGAATCGAAATCCATTTTGGGGCTTCGGGTCTGGCAATTGCTGTGGTGGAACCCAGCTTTTCACTCTCTCTGTTTTATCTCTTGTATTTAGCTCTCTGCTAGAACGTGTTTTTGACTGTGTCATGTGCATCTCCTTTATCTATTAAGTTGGGCAACTTGTTTTGCATATTCCTCTAAAGGAACACCTAATTTTTTAGCTAGGCTAACTTGAGTTGCGGTTAACGTAATTTTTTTAGAAGACGGGTTACGCTTAACAGGTGCTACTACATTATTTGGCGTAATTTTGGTTTTGGGAGCTTGCTCTATCAAATCTGAGTCGCCTTCTTTCTCTTCAACACTAACATCTTCAAATTTGTCGGGAAACAAGTTCCGCATATTTTGGTCTATATAAGCCCAGTATTCCTCACTTCCAGAGACTAATTTCTTAGTATCAACTGCGTCTTGATGTAGACCTTGGGCTGTTCCAGTCATGATTGAATCACTACCAAACCATGTATTTTTTGATACCCAATCTTGAGTAAGTTGTACATGTTTTGGGTCAGGTGCAGGAACATTTTGCCCATTTCCTTGATTATATTGATTTTGCTGCGTTTGTAAAGTACTTTCTTTCATTTTATATTGTGGGGTGTAGCTTTCCCACTTGTGTTTCAACGCAGTTGCATTTGAAATAGAAGCTTGTGCTTCAGCCATAGCTTCTGGGTCATTATCTTCATATGCTTTTTTAAATCTAGCTTTACTTTCAGATAACGCTAACTCAGCTTTATCTTGAGCTTCTTTAATTAAAGTATCTTCACCTGTTGAAAGGTTTTTCTTTAATTTTTCATTCTCTTTTTTTAACGCTTCAGCATAACGAAAAGCTTCAATAGCTTCTCTTTCTTTAGACTCTTTAGCTCTTCTTTCGTCATGGTATTCACGCTTCAGCTTATTTATACGTTTCTGAACGTTTTCACTATATTTATCTAACTCATCTGGGTTTTGTTCTTCAGATTCTGTTTTTTGTTTTTCGTCAGATGTTTCTTTATCTTTATCGAGGACTTTTCTATCCTCTTCGGGCATGTCATCTTCTATTTCAAATTCAACTTCTTGATTTTCAGATTCAACATTTTCCTCTTTAGTTTCGTCTTTTATTTCTTCTGCCATATTCCCTCCTTATACATTTAAAAGGCCTTTAGGGTCTAGTACTGTACCCTCTATGGCATCATCATTTAACATACGAAACTCTTCTCCGTCTATTGTCATGCGAGTCCCAGAATAAGAACGCATAATTACCCAATCGCCATCTTTACACCAAGGGCCATTTGGAAATTTTTCTTTATCTTTATAAGCATCTGGGCCAAGTCCTAAAACGAATCCAACATTAGCGGCAGTAGCTTCTCTTTCAAGAGTGCTAGAAGCTTTAATAATACCACCTGATGTTTTTTCTTCAATTTTAGGTAGAGCAACCAACATTTTATAACCTGCTGGTTTTGGTAAACGATTTGCTCGTTTATCGTCTTTTTCCTTTTCAGGAACTTTTTCAACATTTGTATCTGTCATGGAATGTCCTCACTTTTTGTTGCAGCATCAATTAAATCAAGAAAAGTCCTCTCAGCTATTGCTAACCCTTCTATCACTCCCACAAGATGCCGATATTGTGGAAAATCCTGTGCGCCACCTGTCGAAACAGTATCAGCGTAATCATTCATAATTTTTCGCACTTCCTTTTTAAATTCCTCCTCAATAGAACTCATTTACTCTCCTTTTGATATTTGTAGACCTAACTTAATCCCTTCTACTTTTTGTTTCTCCGTTAGTTCCTTTTCTTGTTTAGCTAACTCAACACCAAGTTTAGCCCCTTCAATATTTGCATCAGACCTAATTTTTTCTTCTTCCAATTTAGCATCGGTTTGGTCTTTCTGTATCTTACGTTGTAACTCGCCTTGCTTTAATGCAAGTTCTTGTTGCTGCATTTGTACTATTGGGTCTTGTGCTTTTTGTTGCGCTTTCTGCTGCGCAGCTTGGGCTTGTGACTGTTGTAGTACTTGCTGTGATGCTTGAGCCATAAGTTTAGACACTTCAAACTCTAAATCTTGCGGCATCTTAGCATTCGGTTGTGGTAACTCTGCACCCATTTGTTTCTCAACTTCCGCTCTATACTGCATAGCCACATGTTCAGCAATATGCGCAGATAATGCTCCTTGTATGGCGTTTGCCATAGGATTCTGACCTATTAACTGTTGTATTTGTGGGTTTTGTGCGGCTGTCATATGTGTCTGTATATGTGCTTGATGGTCTTGATACAAGAAAGCACGTACAGGTTTACCTGTCATTATTGCCATATTTTCAGATACTGGGTCTTTTGGTTCCATATCGTCAACAGTAGGTACAAGTTTTTGAGCATCTTTAATACCTAGTGTTTGTAGCATCTGCTGATGTAATAATGGTAAATCATATAATTGTGGAGCTTGTTGTGCTAACTGTAGTGCAGCTTGATATTGAACCACACGCATTGACATAGTTGAAGCATTGGGGTCACTAACTGGAATAACCTCAACTGACTCATAGTCTTCACGTTTGATTGCTTCATCATCTGCGTCATATTCATACTCCTCTGATGTGTGGTCTGCGATTATATTTTTTAAGAGTTTAAACTCCATCTTCATAGTGTTATGCATACGAGCTTGCACAGCACTCATAACTTTTAACATTCTTTCAAGTATCGCAAGAGTAGTTCCTACAGGCGCTTCACTATTTAAGTCTACGGATTTAAAATCAGAGATTGCTGCCATGCTTCTACCTTGGTCAACTATATTTTGGAACAATGCCAAAAGAGTTTGTGATGGCTCCTTGTACGGGAGGAATGTGATATTATCAAGGATTTTTCCACCTGGAACATCTACGTCCCTAAACTCTCCTGGCATTATTGGAGTATCGTCACCTTTAATACGAAGGCCCCTAGTTTTTAATCCACCTGGTAAATTATTTAATGTTCCTGCATCAACTAACTGTCGAAGTAAAGAAGTGCTAGACTTAGCATGCCCGCCAAGTAAATGAATAAGTCCAAATCCATAGAATCCAAATCCTGGTATATAAGTATAATGTACAAAGTGATTACGCTTACGTCTTAATTCATCATCCTCTTTCCAGTTACGATAAATAGAAAGCACTTGTAAAGAATTACGCTCAATAGTAATCACATAAGGTAATGCAATTTGATTCGGGTCTTCACCTAAATCATATTCTACATGCATCTCTAATAATTCATATCTATCATCTTCAGATATATCTACACCCTCAACTTCGTCTTTTTTCTTCTGTATAGATGTACGCATAAAACCTGGGTCACCTAAATCAATCGATGAATAGAAATTATTAACCTGTAAAAACTTTATTTCGTTTTCAGTTTTTCTCATAACGTGTGTCACACGCGAAGCTGTTGTTATATCTGAAGAACCATAAGCTACAATTAAATCTTCCGCTGGAATAAACTGTGCTGTCTGTCTACCCATAGCTGGGTCAAAATAAATTTTCTTAAATGCAGAACCTGCAATGGCTAAATTCCAAAGCATTCTCTCATGCTCTGGTCTATATTCTGTCATTTGTTCTGTGAGACGATAATTCATATCATCTCTAACTCGACTTGAAGTTTCTTCTTTTTGTTTTGTTTGCTTTCCAATAATAGTTGTTTTAACTGGGCCAGCAGCGGGGAATGTTTCTGTTATTGCTTCAGATTGAAAGCGCACAACTGCTTCAGATAATAATGGGTGAAATACACCACATGCGCCATCCCAAGGTTCAGTTCTTTCCTCTATGTTTAAACCAAGAAGCTCTAATCCATCTTCATAAGTTTGTTTCCACTCACTTAATGATTCATTATCTGCTTCGAACATTCCAACTAAGTCGTCAGAAATTTGATTAAGTTGGTCTATATCTAAATTATCAGCAAGGTTTTGACTAAAGTCACCTTCAAATACAGGGTCTGTTGTTTTATCAATAGTAACTTCAACGCTACCATCTTCATTCATTTCTATTTCAATAGAATTATCCTGTTCTTCTTCTACTTCTATTTCTTCTGTAGGTTCTATTTTAGTTACTTCAATACCTATTGCTTTATCTATAGCCATAATTTATCCTTCGTCTAGGGTAAGAGGTGCAGCTAGTTTAGCTTTTTTTGCTTCAATGCCCTCTAATGCTTCAATCTTTTTTGTCAGCTTCTGGATTACCTCATCTCTTTGGGCTAACTTTTTAATTAACGATTGGTGAAGTTGAAAATCTAATTCCATTACATCAATCATTCTTTCTGCTACTTTTTTATTGTACTCAAAAAACTCATTTAAATCACTCATTTTTCCTCCTAATAATATGCCGCTTTACGTTTTCTGTACCAAGGTATTTCTTCATCTTCCTCGTCTGAATATAACCTCACAAACCCACCTTGTCTAAAACGAAGTAGAGCTTGTGTTGTTGAATCTACATAGTCATCATGGTCGCCTGCAGGGAAAGCTGCGATTTCTTCTACAACTTCTTCCGCCCACCTACTTGGTGGTGTCCAAACAATACCTGATGCAAAAATATCTGTTACCGCGTTTACTCTCGCAATCTTATCATTTCCTCTACTTGGTGTAAACTCGGATACTGGAACCCCCATTGCCCTTAATTCAAATACAAGTGGCGCACCTGCAGCTTTTGCCTCTACAATTAATGCATCGGGCTTCCATTCTTTATACATGTTATAAGTTGTTTCCTTTAATTCTGGAAACTCCATACGTTTTCTGTACGCATCGAGTAAAATTATGTTCGATGTTTGCTTTCCTGTGTCTTCATCAGTATGGTAAAAGACCCCCCACGTAGTACAAGCAGAATAGTCTGCTCTATTTGTCTTTAAAAACGCTGTATCCCACGATTGAATTACAAATTCACAAGGTGGTGGGTTATCATTTTCCCATATGTTCCACCATTCGCGCTTAATTAACGCTCCTTCTTCAGATGTTGGTGCTTGTTGGTACTGTGCTTGCCATTTTGATAGTGGGAGTTGTGTTTTTAGTGCTGTTAGCTCGTCTTTACTCCAAAACTCAGGCCACAAAGGTTTGTTTGATGGCATAATAGCAGGAAACTCGATAACTTCCCAATCATCTCCACCTCTTTGCGCACTTGCTTTAATAACTTGACCTGTTAAATCGCGTTTTGACCACCTTGTCATTACAATGACAATAGCTCCCCCTGGCTGAAGTCTCTGCCGTGGGCCAGACGTGTACCAGTCATATACTTTATCATAAACTTCAGGGTTTGTTTCAGCAATTACTGCTTCTTGTTCCGAGTGTGGGTCATCAATAATTAACAAATCAGCACCTTTACCAGTTACAGCACCGCCTACACCTATCGCGAAGTACTCTCCGCCATGATTTGTACTCCATCTACCCGCTGCTTTTGAGTCTGCTTGTAGTTGTACTTCATCAAATATACCTGCAAACGCTTCACCACCTACCAAGTTTCTTACTTTTCTACCAAAACCTACTGCTAATTCTGCGGTGTGTGAAGTTTGAATTACTTTTTTACGGGGAAAACGCCCTAAAAACCATGCTGGTAATAAATAGGAAGCAAATTCACTCTTTGTATGTCGTGGTGGCATGTTAATTATGAGTCTTTTTGTCTCTCCTTCCGCTACCCGCTCAAATGCTTTAGCTATTTTTGCATGATGGCGACCTGAAATAAATTCAGGCCACATTTGTTTTACGAAAGATAAGAATCCTGTCTTTGATTTAACCTTACTTCGATTATTAAACAGGTCAAGAAGGGCTATTTTTTCTTTTAGAGGTAGGGACTTTACGTTATCTAAATCAATATCTTCGATATTATCCATTAATCTTCGGTAGTCTCCCTAACTTCTTCAGTAAATTCAGCATCAGAAATATCTTCTGCTTCTTCTTCAAGTTCTAACACTTGTGCTTCAACGGTTTTCTCATGCATAAGCTCTTTAATTTTTTGCTCAAGTAATCTATCAACTTCTTCTTCCTGATAGTTTTTATGAACAACTTCTTTTTTCTCAACAAAGAGTCCAACTTCCCCAACTTTACCAAGGAGTTCTAATGCGCGTAGTCTATTGCGACTATCTCCTGTATCAGCTTCAAGTAGTAATTTATTTACAACAAAGGTTCGTATTTCCTCTGGGTCGTCTAGTGGGCTACTTTTTTCTTTTATAGTATTGGCTACTTCTACTCCACTCATAGAGCCTAAGTAATGTTTTTTACACGCCTCTTCAAAATCAGAAACTATATTCTGACCTCTATTTAAAACTTCACTATATTCTTTCGATGAAAAATCCACATCTACATGTGGTATATGCACACTTCCTTCTGTCTCCAATATCGGCATGGGTTATCCCAAGTAATTATCCACTTATAAGTCGAAGTATAAAATATATAAATATAAAAGGCAAAGAAAAAAATATTATAATAGAAGTTACACCACAAAGAAACATATGAAAAAGAAACCCTAATTCTAGGAATCGCTCTATTCTGTTTCTCACTCGTAGATACCTTCGTCTAACAAACATTCGTCATATATCTGTAAACCAATAGCATTTGGATTCTCTAACATTCCTTTATACTTTTCTGGTTTATTTAGTTTTAGATGCATTAATTCTACCACTCTTCTATCTACTTCGTGAAGTACGTCTTGCTCAAATGGGGTGAGCATCCTATTTGTTTTTACCGATGGTATTAGGTCATGGTTTCTAATATCCGCAAAGGTTACTGCTAGGTGATATATTTCTTCACACCGTTTATAGGGGTCTAGGTCATCCAACTTCCAAGCATGTGAATAGGTAAAATAAATCACAGCCCAGAATATAGCGGGTATAAAAAATATAGGTGCATACGTCTTCATTTTTACAGAATACCATATGTGGGGTGGGTATGGAACCAAAAAAAGTGACGGGGGGGTTTCTGGGAAAGTGTATTATCTCTAGTTTCAAAATGTGTTTAATTATTTGTGCAGAATAATATGTATGCGTGCGACAGCATGACACACACCGAAAGGGGGGATAGGGTATGGGTGGGCTAGGTATACCCCCCCCATATTAAGGTTAGTGAGTACTCACTCACATAACTATATACTATCTGCCGACGAATCGGCAAATGCCTTGTATCCCTCTATAAATAGGGCTTTACAGAATGTTGACAATTAGATTTAAAAGTGTAATAATGGTTATAAGAGTTAGGAATTATTCCTAACATTTTTAAACCTGCCGACGAATCGGCAACAACTTATAGAGGTAAATTATGAAAAATGGAAATGCATTAAATATCGATACTAACAATAAATCATCAATAGAACAGTTATATGATTCAATTAACAGTAGTAAACTAACTAAAGATATTGGTGAAATTATTGTTAAAAACTCAATAGCTAAAAGCATTACAGATGAGATTATCGAAAAATCAGCTAACATGATTAAAAAATTAATCCCACTTGAAATGGACGCTAAAAAGTTATTTAAGTCAGTAGAGAAAGGTAAGGGTATTGAAACAGCAGGGTTTATGTATATAGATGTATGCCATAGTGGTTTAATGTTTCAGTTGAAAAATCTGTTATCTAAAACTGAATATAATAGAATAGATAAAGGGTTTTCAAAATTTGTATTAGCAGGACTTTTTAACAGTAATAAAAAAGATAGAGTTGTTAAAAATTTAAAAATTGATAAGTCTATAGCAGATAGGATTGCAATGCCAAAAATGGGAGCTATGATTAATAGAATTCTCAATAAGGCATTTGATAAAAAGACTATCAACATAATTGATGGTGACAAAATAGCTAAAATGGTTACCACTATTGAAAATACTTTAGATGCTGACTCTAATGATACAAGAGTTAATAAATTTAAATCTCAAGAGAGTTTAAAAAAGATAAAGCCACAGTTAGCAAAAATGTTACAGCAAATTAAAGTAACAATAAATACTAATAAATAACAGCAACATCATTTTAATACTCCCACCTACTAGCCCTGCATTTTGCAGGGCTTTTTTTTCGTCTATCGGTTTTATCTTTTTTGAAGCTAGTATGAAGCTAGTAAGTAGAAGCTAGTAAGTAGAAGCTAGTAAGTAGAAGCTAGTAAGAAAAAGACCTGTTCCTAGAGTGTAATTTTTTGGAACAAGGGTGGAACAAAATAAGTTTTTAAAATCAATGAGTTACCCTTGCTTGTTCCTAGAGTGTAATTTTTTGGAACAGACTTGGAACAGACTTAAATATCTGATTTTAAAGGCAAAACTAAAGGCAAAGTCCTGTTATATTATATATTATTAAAAAATAATAAAGACCTATTTTTATATACTACGAAAATTCTTTTCTTTTTTTGTTTTTTTCTCTTTTTTCGTGCTTTTTTGCTTGTTTTCATAACTCCTCTCATTATTTTTTCAAAAATCACAAAAATAGCACCTTAAATCCCTCGTATCCCTTTATCCATCAGGGTTTCGACTGTTCCAACCTTGTTCCAAAAAATTACACTCCGAGAACAAAAACACCTAACTACTTGATTTTATTGGTCGAATCTGTTCCACCCTTTGTTCCACTTTTTTACACTTCAGGAACAGACTTGCCGACATGTCGGCACACCCTTGAAATATTGACAAAGTGTAATTTCTATGATAGACTGTAATTAATGAGTGGGAAAAGCAACTCCCAATTTTTCAACCTGCCGACATGTCGGCAATAACTTACAAGGTAAAAATGATGATTAAAACAAAACGATTTACACCAAAGATGTGGAAACAAGTACGAGGTACTATATTTCCAAAATACAACACACCATCTTATATTGGGTTAGGTGTTACATTGAGAAACAATACAACTTCACTTAACCATGAATTAACCAAGAAAAAATATAGGGGGTACATGTGAAAGAGTTATTTGAAATTTTTGAAGGGGTTAGTTGTAAAGAACTAGCCCTGTATTTTCTAGGTAGCATTGTAGCGATACCATGCATTTGGTTTATTATATGTGTAATATTAACTTTTGGAGGGTGATATGACAAAAGAGGATAAGGTGCATTTAGGGTTTCTTAAGGAACATTTAAGAAAAGGATTAATTTGGTATATGGGTAGTTATACTGATGAATATGTAATAAAAACCTTGAAAAATAGGTTTAAGTATACTGACAAACAAATCGAAAAATTAAGGGGGTAATATGTTTTTTATTTTATTTTTAATGTTGTATGCGTATGGGGTTATGGCACTAGCAAGTTATGACATCTTGACGCAAACTGAATTAGGTTTAAATCTTTTTGTAGCCTTTGCTCTCATACTTTGTTATGTAGGCAGAAAAATATACCTAGCCGACAAGTCGGCAGGTGAGAAAGATTGACAAAGTGTAATTTCTTTGATAGACTATATACATACTAAACATCAGAGAGAAGCAAGTGGAGTTTGAGAGGTGATGGGTTGTAGGACTTTTGAACTCCACATTTTTTATTAACTATTTAAGGTAAAACAAATGAATATTATTACATTCAAGCCGACAGGTCGGCACAAGTGGTCAGGGTATACACCCAAGCCAAACAACAAATTAAAATATCTCAATGCCAACTTTGTAAGATTCCATTCGCATGGTGAAATTGAGAACGATTATTCTTTTATTAATTGTGTGACGATTGCAAAAAACAATCCGAATACTACCTATACTTTGTGGACTAAACGAGCCGAGATTGTTGATAGAGTAAAAGCACAACTCAAGGAACTTCCTAGCAATCTTCTATTGATATACTCAAACCCTGTTGTGGGTGTACCTATGAGCAAACCACCTAGAAATTTTCATGGGGTGTTCAATGTATTTCCAAAGAGTGCCGATAAGTCGGCAAACAACATCAACTGTGAGGGTAAATGTATTGAGTGTCGAGTGTGTTATTCCGATAAACTACATGATGTAAAAGTTATCAACGAGATTCAAAAAGGTAAAGAGATGCAAGTCGGTGATATTGTATGTGGTGGATGTTATTCAGATAAGCATATCAATCAGTACAGAAAAACGATAACTAAACCATTTGATAACAATTCTTATTGGCTACATGATGGGGTGAGGACTATTGAAGAATTGAATGAGCATGTACATACTACGATTGGTCAAGGTAAGATGACGCAAATCAATAGTATCAATTCAAATACAACGACAAACCCATACTGTATCAAGATGATGCAGAAAGCTAGAAAAAAAGCGATAGAGATTGCACATGAAAGGGGGATAGCATGAATATGTTTATTACTGAAATGTACAAGGATGCTTGGAATAAATTTGCTAGATTCAAAGCAGTAACAAATATTGCAAGGGCTATGCCTGATAAGTTAGCAAGTAAGATGGTACTAGAACAAGGTCAGATATTATGTACAGCACATAGAAAATGTGATGAGGTTGACAATGACAAGGCAGTCGACCAGCGATTGTATAAAATTGCTCATGTCAATCACCCTGTATGTATATGGGCTAGAAGTAGTACAGGTAATTATAGATTTTCTTATCTTTTATTTGTTGCATTAGGTCGAGAGTTTTATTATCGTAGAGGTAAGCACCATAAGACTTTTTTGGATTTACATGAGCCGTTGAAGAAACCACCCTATCATTTACCGAATGGGAACTTCACCGAGCCACCACAATGTATGCCTGATGAGTACAAGCATAAAAACTATGCAAGGGCATATCGTAACTATATTATGTACGATAAAGATTACTTATCATGGGATTGGGGCAGACGACCTCCAATGTGGTATTTAGATTCTATTATGGTGTAAGCTATGAGAGGATATAATGGACTGGCGAGAAATATGAAAATAGTTAGTATGATTTACAGGGGGTACAAGTATGTGCCTAAAGATAAACAGATACAGGATACAAAAGGGGGTTGTATTAATGTACCTAAAAAATTTACCACACCAAGTCAATTCAAAGACGAGGTAGAAAAACTCATTGCTCGTAAGAAGTAGGTAGGTTGCGAGGGTAAACAGAAACCTATCACACTTTCATTTTTTACCTTAACAGTTTTCCTAGTTTCTGTAAAAAACTAGGATTTGCCGACATGTCGGCAGGGGATACTATTAATTTTTTAAGGAGAACAATTATGGAAAGAATATCCGAGCATAAAGTAACAGACCTTACTTACGATAAGGCATTGGAGTTATTTAACAAGCAAAATAAAGTCAGGGGTTATCCTGATTCGTATCGTAGGTCTGATAAATCTTACAGGGTGGCAATCAAAGATGATGTAGAGTGTGGTGGATACATTGATTTTTGGCAGTTTGATAGTGACATGAGAGCAAAGAATATACAACAAGAATTGTATACTCGAAGCAAAGACGACACACTTGTACCTAGATATAGTTATTGGCATGGAGATGAAGACTATAGTGATTATACTAGAGAAGATTCACTAAATCAAAAACCCTATGCATTTTCACCTACTCTTAATAGAATGAATGGTCTTGTTAGAGTGTATAAAAATAATTTTATTATGGCTAGTACAGGCTCACCACATGTACCAAATTCTTGGGGTAGAGCTTTCGTGTCTAATCTTTTAAATAGAGATTGGTATGTTATACAAAGGCACAGTAAGTATGACTACTTTAAACATACAGATGGCAAGTATTATTGTACTAATCGTAGTGGGTTACAGCTCCAAGATGGGTATTTAGTTGATGCCTATAGACCAAGAAAAGTAAACTCAAATTTCTATACTGAAGTTGACTTTAAAAAATATGATGAGATATTAGAGCCATACTATAATTGGTTAAAGGATGTAATGTCTACCTGTACTGACAATGAGATACCTAAATTTGAACCTGTAGGTTTGAATTGGGAAGATTTTTCTGTGCGTGGAGTGTTTAAAAAGTATATGAGAAAAACCATAGATAAACTTAAGAATGGTGAATGTACAGATGACGACTATTTAGATTTAACTTGTGTTTTATTAGAGTTTGCACCAAGCAAATGGGAACAACATGGTGTGTTAAATGTTAGAGATAAAGATGTATATGATTATAAAACATATAGAAAAACCAAAAAGTTTGTACCTATGAGTTTGCTACGAAATAATGTGGCACACTTCTTTACTTTGAATGATGATGAAAAAGAAACAAGTGTGTATTTAGAAGTTGGGGTAGGCAAAAGAGCATGGGATACCGAATATCCACATGACCATTGGTCGCACAAAAATCAATAGAGGAGAAAACTATGGAAGATAATGAATCTATAATTAGAACATTTGTAATAAAACTAGATATGCCTATCGTCTTTATAACAAATGCAACAAAAGAACAAGTCCTTAATGCTGATGATTCTACAATGTCTGATGAATGGTGGGCTACCCTAACTGCACAAGCGTTAGAAGAAAAGGGTTATATTTGTAAATATTATATTGGGGAGATGATATGAAAAACACACCAACACCTGTCGGTACGAAAAAGGTTCGTATAACGATAAACGGGAAAAATCTCCAAACAGTAAAACTCTATAATGATTTTGTTGATTGGATACTTTCTGACTACAGTCGTGAGGACTTGATAGAAATGTTAGGTGGTGAGGAAACAAAAGAAGATGTTGCATTAAGTGTCGCAGGAATGTTTCCTAACGAGTATATTGAAAACTATGCAGAAATTGAGCCATTCATTGATGAGGAAAATAAAGGGAAAGATTTTATTTATCGTATTCAAGAAGAGTGGGAAGTTAAATTTGTAGATAGAAAAAGAGCCGATATATTTAAAAAGTTTCAAAGGAGAAAGCTATGAGTAAAATGAAAGAGATACATATAGATATTGAAAATATCTTTGGAAGTTTGGAGACTTATAACGAGGTTTGTTATGAGTTGGATATTGATGAGCAAGATGATGTCTACTATAGACCATATGATGTAAAAGCTATTGTAGATAGAGGGGGTAATATGAATGGCTAGATTATCGAACTACTATAGAAAACTGAAATATAGTGGAATCTTGCAAAGTGTAATATTCTATGGTACAATAGTAGTATTAATTATGGGGATAATTTTTTCTATGTTCGTGTTGTGGGTAATGATACGAATGTAGATTTCAACCTGCCGACATGTCGGCAACAAACAAATAAGGAGAACTTAACATGGCTACACAAACTAAAATTCAAGAGATGTCTGATGTCGAGATAATCGAGACAGCAATCGCTATGCGAGATGCAGAACTTAATCTTGGTATCAAACCAAAGACAATGACAATCAGGGGGATAATGGGTAGTGGTAAAACTACAATCCCACAGAGAATCGCAAATAGATTGGGGTTAAAACTAGTTGTGGTATCTCTACCTACTCAAGCACTTGGTGATACAGGCAATCCAATCGTCAAAGAGATTGATGGTGTAAAAGTCACATCATTTGCTTGGAATGAATATTTCCAATTCCACAAGGGTGAAGCATTTGTACTATGCCTTGATGAAAAAGATAAGGGTATGTTAGAAGTGCGTAATCAGTTTCTTGATGTCATTCAAAAAGGTGAGATAAATGGTGTGCGACTACCTAAAGGTACTATTGTGATGTGTACATCAAACCTTGAGGGTGAGGGTGTTGGTGATACTATCTACGCACATGAGTTAGATAGAGAGGTGGCTATCAAGATGAAGAATCCATCATTAGATAGTTTACTTGCATACAATTCTGAATTACCAATAGAACAAAAGTATGAGCCTATGATACTTGCTTGGAGTAAAGAGTTTGAGGGTAATGTCTTTGAGAACTATCTTACAAATCCAAATACAGTATGGGGTATTAATCCTAGCACACCTACTAGAAAAGGTATTACTATGCGTGGGTTACATCAGGTGTCTGATGTATTGAAGATTAGAGATAAACTACCTAGTCAAAATGCTTTCGAGTGTTTGGTTACAGGTTTGATTGGTATGGTTGCAGGAACGAGTTTACTAGACTTTCTAAAACATGAGGACAAACTTGTACCGATTGATGAGATAAAAAAGAATCCTGAAAAAGCTAGGGTATCAAGTGATGCAATAGGTAAGTTACTGACCATGTTTAACTTGTCGCAGATGATTACTGATAAAGAATCTTTGACTACATTCAGTAAGTATATTTGTCGCTATGAGGAAAGAGAGTTTAAGAATCTATTCACTAAAACTCTGACTAGAAACAAGTCATTACATAAACACCTATTTACTTGTAAGCCCTACATGACCATTGTTAAAGAATGTGGTAAGGGTGCAGTTGGTCTTGGTGAAAATATTGATTTAGTTTAATTGCCGACATGTCGGCAGAGGGGATAATATGGAACAAAAAAGAGCAGAGGATATTATATCCACACTTAATTCGCAGATAAGTGATAACCCTACTTTCTGTAGACTTGTACGAGTTATGGTACAGACACCCTTTACTGTCTTGCGTAAGGGTGATAAAAAGTACGAGCAGATTCGCACAGGTGCTACTGATGGTAGGATGGTTTACTACAATCTTGATTTCTTCAAGGGTTTGAGTATACCTGAACAGAGGTTTCTTATCTGCCATGAGACAATGCACAATGCCTTGATGCACATGGTGTTTTATCTTGACTACTTTATGAAAAGTCCAATCGTTACGAACATGGCTATGGATGAGGTGGTCAATAATATTCTTGTAAGGTGGAACAAACTACATCTGAAGTATTGTAAGATGAATGGTTTACCTGAAGAAGATTTCATCAAGTTTATCGAGGGTGGGTGTTGTAATCCAAAATATGCGAATTGGAGTTTTCCTCAAGTCTTTGATGATATATACCAAGACCTTAAAGATAAACAAGGTAGTGGTCAAGGAGATGGTGATGGTGATGGTGATGGTGATGGTGATGGTGATGGTGATGATGGTCAAGGTGATGGTAAAGATGGTAAGGGTAAGCCACTTGATAATCACCTTTGGGAAGAAGCTAAAAAAGCCTTCGCCAATCCTGAAGAAGCAGAGAAGATGGCAGAGGATATGCGTCAGGCACTTCGGTCAGGTGAAGCCCTTGCAGGTGTCAGGTCAGGTCTAAAAGATGGTGACTTGGAAAAACTATTTGAAGTTAAGACTGATTGGATAGAAGTCTTGCGTAACTTTATTGTCAGTAGTTGTTCAGGGTATGGTGAGGTCACAAGGCAGAGACCGAATCGCAGGTCGCTAGGCAACGAGATACTTATGCCAAGTCTACAGAGTAAATCTGTTGGTGATGTTGTTATTGGTTATGATGCGTCAGGTTCTGTCTTGTATGATAAAGAACTTGCTACACGATTTTCGTCAGAAATAAAAAAGATTTGTGAGCAAGTCAAACCAAAATCACTTCGAGTATTGTATTGGGATACTGATGTTGAGAAAGTTGAATTTTATAAGCACAATAAACTTTCTCGCTTTGAGGTCGAGGGTAGACCGAGAGGGGGTGGTGGCACTTCACCTGATTGTGTTCCTAAATACTTGGAGAAAAACAATATCAAACCACAAGTAGTTATCATGCTAACTGATGGGTATGTAGATGGTTGGGGTGATTGGGGTAAAGTTAATGCACCTTTACTGTGGTGTATTAAGGGGAGTAATGATACTCCCAATGTTGGAAAAACAGTTGTAATTTAATTTTAATAAGGAGAACTTAACATGGCTACAAAAAAGAAACAGAGTGGTAATCTTGCAGACTTAATCGAGATTGCTTTTGATGCAGTAAAAAAGAAATTTGGGGATAAAAAAGTTGAACTCAAAATATCTAAACACTTTGGTCACAAACTCGACCTAATTAGTTTAAAGGGTGTAAATAAAGCACAACATAATTTTTGGGGTGAGGTTGAAAAAAATGGTCGTGAAAAAAACCTATTAAAGGTTGTCCTTAATCATGGAGCAACATATGATATGCCTGATATACATGCACTTTCCTCTGATATAGATTATCAATCTACTTATCTACCCCTTGAAGTTGATAAGATTTTAAACCTAAAAGATTATGATAGAAGTCTATTTGATTTAGTTGTAATAGGTGACAAATACTACAATGGTTCGGATGGTCAGGGTTTCTACGCAGGATACTATTTAAAGATGTATTTTGGAAATATCTTTTCCGATTTAGAATTAGGTTTCTATGTGGACAAAACTTTGATTGGTGCAGTAGATATTTATACTTCTAGTAGAGGTGGAAAGGGTTTGAGGTTTGAATTACAGTTTAAAGATAATAACAGGTCGCATAGTGGTCGTAGTATTGTGCCTAAAAGTATTAGGTCTATTATCTTTAATACCATGCATGCACCTGACAAAACCGAGCAATTGTTCTTTGAACAAAAACTTAAAGAGTTTAGAAGTACATATAAGTTTGGTGGTGATGATAATTCACATAGAACTCTTAACAAAATTGATAAAGAGTTGACTAGCCTTGTTAATGAAGAAAGAATTAATTTTGGTATTTTGCACCGAGATACTTTCGCTGACACACTAGATAAGTTGGGTAGTTGTATTAAAGAGGTTGAGAGTAGTGAATCTTCCAAATCGTTTTTTAAATTTATAGATGAGTATAAAGATATACTCGCTGACTATAACTATTTGAACACTCTTCTTGATATGAATATGAAAAATCATATGGTGTTTGTTAATTTTGTTAATGATAAATATTCAGTTGTTTCTCATAGAGATGGGGTATATGTCAGAGACTACTATGATTCACCTGAAGATTTACCTGAAGATATACGAGATAAGTATTCGCTACTTTCTAGTAGTGATGAGGATATCTTTTATGTTGGGTTTAAGTTGGGTGATTGCTACGCAGTTAGTCTTTTGTGATAAGTTGCCGACATGTCGGCACACATTGTGAAACCAGTAATAAGGAGAAAGAAACATGAAGAAAAAGAGAATTGAAACTTCTAATGAAGAAAAGTATGAGTTGATTAATGCTTGGGATAAACTTGATAGAGCATGGGATTATATAATAGATATCATTGATTATCCTGATGATTATAGTAAGGAAAGTATAGTAAGTCTTACTGAAGATTATGCTAACTACATATATGAAGCTAGAGAAATATTAGAAGAACTTGGATATAAAGGAGAGGAATGATTATGTATAAATATTATTGTGTTGAGACTACTGTATGTGATTCAGAGGGTGAGTATGATATGCCATCAGTAATGAAGATAGATTCAAAGGTTGATGTTAATAAACATCATGCTGATATTGAGAAAGAATTTATTCTTGAACATTGGGATTCTGAAGCTGAACACAGAGAAGATGATTGGTACTTACCTAGTTGGAATGTAAACAATAGACGCACCTATCTAACTATTGGTAAAGAAATGCCACTTAAGGATTATGCAGTTGTAAAAAAATATATCTATGCTTGGGAATATGAGGGAGAGGAATGATGGATTTAGATTCTATGACAAGAGAAGAGTTAGAACTTTTACTGCATGAGTTAGAAATGCAAAATGGTGGTGAGGGTACAAAGGATATTCGATTCAGACATAAGGTCGAAGATATGATAACTGCAAAAATAATCTATGAGGAGAATGACTATGAGTAAAGAGAATATGCATTATGAAGTCGTTAAAACAAAAGTAGTGCTTGATAGTTTAAAGGCACAATTAGAAAATGCAATAAATGATGCTACAAAGTATTTAGATGAAGCATATAAAAATCAAGCAAGTAATGAACATGATGATATAGAAATTTACGAAGGTAGATTAGAATTAGCACAGGAATTATTAGAATATTTGGAGGAAAAAATATGTTAACAGAAACAGCAAAAGAATCTTTAAACTTGATTGATAAAGATATTACTAGGTGGACTACTAAAAAATTACTTACTGAATGGGAAAACATAGATTCAGATTTTGTCTACGATAGATTGTTAGAAGCTAGAATTATTGTAGAAGCAGGTAAACGAGATATATTTTTGAGGAGATAGTATGCATAAACATATCAGACAAAATTTAGATGGAGTAAATATTTATATAGATTCCAATGTTAAAAATTGTTGTGAAGATTGTGGGTATAGTGGGTATGTCTACGGAGAGCATGGCGAAAGTCAGGTACTCATAGATGAAGCAGAAGTTGTTTGCCCAAAATGCTATTCAAAACAATATTATTGTTGTTAAAGGAGATAGTATGAGTGACAGAAAGTGGGAGTTATTTGATGAGGAGTTTTATGCTCTTTTGAAGAAACATACTGGAGTTGAATTCAATGAAGAGCCAAAAGACTTTGGTTTGTACTGTTCAATGCGAGATAAAATTTGGGAAGAACTGCAAAAAAAGGAAGTGGTATGAATACATTTATATTGGAAGACAGTTTGGTGATTGTAACATCTGCACCTAAAGAAGTTGTTGAAGATTGTTTAAATGGGTCTTGGGAATGTGATGAAGAAATGTTAGAAGATATATCCCAAGAAATAAAAAGTAGGGGTTATAAATGTGAACATTATTTTGGGGAGAAGTTATGAAAGTAAAAGAACTAATAGACTATGGTACTTACTTAACTAAAGGAATGGAGATTAAAGATGGACTTGGATAATATATGTAAGATAATTGATTCAATAAATGAATCAACAAGTAAGCTAGAAGATATGGTAAAAGCTGAAAAGAGTTGGTTGCATGGAAATACTGCCGACATGTCGGCAGACCATGTTGAGAATGTAGTTGGTGAAGAAGTACCCTATGAGATTATAGAAACTGAAGATGACCACCATTATTTTCTAGAAGTGTATGCAAAATTACCGAATGGTAAAAAAGCATATCAGAGTGCTATTCGTATTGAAAAGAAAATCTACAAGTGACACCTGAAAAGAAAGTAAAGAATAAAGTTGTTGCCATTCTAAAAAAGTTTGGTGCATATTATTTTTACCCTGTAATGAGTGGGTATGGAGTGTCAGGAGTACCTGACATTATAGTGTGTTATAAATCTCGATTTGTAGCCATTGAGGTTAAAGCGACACCTAAAAACAAACCCACTCCATTACAACAGAGAAATATAAATACAATTAATTCTAATGGGGGTATTGCAATCGTAGTAAATTGTGATAACATACAAAGTGTAACAAAAGTTTTGGAGAACTTATGAAATTATTTATGGTCGCATATTCGCTGTCTGTTATTTTTTTAATGATAGTATTACCTATAATACTTCTAGTAATACATATTTTGGGGGGATAGAATGATACTTGATAAAAGAATAGATAAGTACTTAAGGGTATTTGATGGTGATGAAATGAAATATCTTTTTGTTTTAGATGAATCGAAAACATATGATGAGGGGGAAGAAGTATGGTCAGCATTTGCAGGGAAAACTTACAAGACAGAGGAATTACGAAGATGGGCGAAAAAGAATGGGTATTTGGTACAAATCGGATTAAGAGCGAAACCCTCGACAAAGAATACACAGAAATACTGGGATTAATAAGTAGCAATACTCCACCACCCCCATGTGAAATACATAATTGCAGGTACAAACCAAGATGTAAAAGTGAATTACTTGCTTGTAAATCGTTCTTAAAATTTCTAAACACAGGTAGTAATGTAGCATCACCATCTCTGCCAACAAGACAAATCTATAGAAAAGGTTTTTATGAATCGCCTTACAATGGTTCTAACACAACAACACCTGATAGTTTATCCCTTGTTGTGTTTGGAGATTCTGCTAAAAAAATTAGTGAGTTTAATTACGATATAAATTCTGAAGATGCAGAACTACAAGGTAAAGAATTTTTTAATTTGTATAAACCACTCGAAGATGCAGGAATTAGGAATCCATTATTATATTTAGCAAAAGAAAAAAATTGGGATATAGGGTTTGTTTACAAGGGAGTAAAGAGATGGCTAACCATAACTTACAATACCAATAAAAGAAAACTAGATAGTCTTATAGGAGAACTAAAAGAAAAAAGCACGAAGCTATTTTCAGGTAATGCACTCACTTTCAATTCAAAACAACAAGGTGAAGCAAGGATGAGAAAAAAGGTTTTACAGGTAGAGTATAGAAGAACATCAAGTAAATTAATATCCCAATTTAAAAAGGGAAAAACTGCGTTAGAAAAAGAAGCAAAAAGAAAAGCAAGGGGGAACTATTGAAATTATTAACGATTGATTTTGAAACATATTACGACAAAGATTTTTCGCTGTCTAAAATAACGACAGAGGAATATATAAGAAGTGAACAGTTTGAAACTATTGGTGTTGCAGTTAAAGAAGATAGTGGAGAAACTAAATGGTATACAGGTGCATTTTCTGAAATAAGAAAAGCATTGAAGCAGTATGATTGGGAGGATTCAGGTTGCCTTGCACATAATGCAATGTTTGATTCTGCAATTCTTACATGGTTGTTTGGCATAAAACCAAAGATGTGGTTCGATACAATGAGTATGGGTAGAGCATTGATTGGTTCATTCCATTCTGTCTCCCTTGCAAATATGTCGAAGTATTATAAAGTCGGTGAGAAAGGCACAGAAGTTTTAAATGCGTTAGGAAAAAGACGAGCAGATTTTTCAGAAGAAGAATTAGAAAGATACGCACAGTATTGCATTAATGATGTCGAGTTAACTTATGCTTTGTTTAGTAAGATTATCAAAGGGTTTCCTCAATCAGAGTTGAGACTTATAGACTTAACGATAAAAATGTTTAGTGAACCAATATTAGAAATAGATGAAGGGTTATTAGAAAAAGAACTAAAGAGTATTGAGGAAAAGAAACAATCCTTACTAAACCAGTCAGGTATGGATTCAAAAACACTTGCGAGTAATAAACAGTTTGCAGAGTTTTTAGAATCTAAAGGTGTTAAAGTGCCAATGAAAATAAGTCCAAGAACAGGCAAACCTACCTATGCCCTAGCAAAATCTGATGAGGGTTTCAAAGAATTGTTAGACCACGAAGATGAGACAATTCAAATTGTAGCGAGTGCAAGGAAGAATATAAAAAGTACAATCAACCAAACAAGAATAGAAAGATTTTTATCTATTGCAGAAAGAGGTTCGCTACCTGTACCTTTGCGTTATTATGCCGCCCACACAGGAAGATGGGGTGGTACAGATAAAGTCAATCTACAAAATCTACCAAAGAATAAAATGCGAGAGGGTATCATTGTACCGTCAGGTCACACACTCATAGATGCAGATTCTTCGCAGATTGAAGCAAGAGTTTTATGTTGGTTTGCAGGTCAGGAAGATATGCTAAACGCATTTAGAACAGGTCAAGATAACTATAAAATTATGGCAAGTAAAATATATGGTAAGAAAGTTGAAGATGTAACACCTGCTGAAAGATTTATCGGTAAGACTTGTGTATTAGGTTGTGGATATCAAATGAGTTATTCCAAGTTTCAAGGCACGATTAAAAATGCAGGGGTAGATATGACAGAAGAAGAATGTAAAAAGATTGTCTATGCTTATCGAGATTCTGCAAGGTATATATCTGATTTATGGTATCAAGGTCAAGACTTATTACGAAACTTATGTAAGAACAAGATATCCAAGTTTGGTAAAGAGGGTATAGTTACTCCCTTTCTTGATTCATTACAGCTACCAAATGGTATGCACATTCACTACAGAGATTTAAGAGAAATAGTAGTTGAAGAAGAAGATGGTATTAGAAAACAAATAGTTTATCAATCAAGAGATAAAGAACCAAAATATATTTATGGTGGAAAACTAACAGAGAATGTTGTTCAAGGATTAGCAAGGATTTTAATAGCAGACCAAATGTTATTAATTGCCAAGAAGTACAAGGTTGTGTTTACTGTACATGATGCGATTGCGTGTGTTGTTCCGATAGAAGAAGCAGAGGAAGCAATGAAGTATGTCGAGGAATGTATGAGTTTTGTACCATCTTGGGCAGAGGGTCTACCTCTCACATGTGAGGTAGGTAATGGAAATAGTTATGGAGGTATATCAAAATGAATTGGAAAACCACAAACAAGGAGAAAAGTGATGCTAGTAATGAGAAGAAAAGCGAGAAGAATGTACAAGAGGACATGGTTAACCACCCTGCACACTATAAGGTGGGTGGTATCGAGACCCTTGATTTTATTAGGGCTAAACTTGGTGTTGATGGGTATGTTGGCTATTGTGTTGGGAATGTTCTAAAGTATCTTTCACGAGCTGGGCATAAAGACCGAAAGAAAGTACAAGAAGATTTAAAGAAAGCTGAATTTTATTTAAAGGAAGCTATTTTGATTGGCGAGAAAGATGACGGATAAAATAAAAGTATTACCCACCATTACTAAAAAACAAATGGGTACATCTGCTGATGTCATAAAACTGTTGGAGGAATTTAAAGAGCAGATAAAAGATAGAACAGATGTATCTAAATGTATTGTTATTGGTTTTGGTGGTGATGGTATCAATCCATTAATTAGTTATGGGTTTACTAAAGACCTGCCTTTGTTTGAAACAGTAGGGGTATTAGAATATATGAAGCAAGAATTAATTGTTGGTGGCGAAGAGTAATTTATGTATACTCTGTATTACGGTATAGATAGTGCAAAGGGGTACAACATATGAGTTTAGCTTGGTCATATTCTAGTTTAAATCTTTTTCAGCAATGTCCAAAGAAATACTACCATTTAAAGGTGGCTAAAGATGTTGTTGAAAAACAAACACAGGCATTACTATACGGCAATAAAGTGCATAAAGTTGCAGAGGAGTATGTGGCTAATGATGTAGAAATACCTGAAGCATACCAAATGTTTAAAGAACCTATCGATAAAATTAAAAATATGAAAGGGGAAAAACATTGCGAATTAAGATTAGGTATGACTAAAGACTTGAAACCATGTGATTTTTTGGCTGATGATGTATGGTGGAGAGGTATCATTGACCTCTTGATTGTTGATGGAGATAAGGGTAAGATAATAGACTATAAGACAGGGAAAAACAGTAAATATGCTGACACCAAACAACTCGACTTATTTACAGTAGCGGCTTTTACTCACTTTCCCCATCTTAATTCTATAAAAGCAGGGTTGCTTTATTTAGTGACCAACGATTTTATCACAAAATCTTATGAAAAGGGAGATGTTATTGGTATTGCGTCTAACTTTTTTAAAGAGGTAGATGTCATGGACACTTGTTATAAAGAGGATGTTTGGAACGCAAAACCAAATTTTACCTGCTATAGATTTTGTCCTGTATTAAGTTGTCCACACAATGGGAAAGGGTAGCTATGTCCACAAAGAAAAGAGACTACAAAAAAGAATACCAACAACAAAAGAGGAGAATCGCAAAGAACAAATCTGTTCACGAAGCGAGAATGGAGAGACAACGAGCAAGAAGAAAACTTGATAAAAAAGGTGTCAATAGAAAAGGAAAAGATATTGCACACAAAAAAGCATTAAGTAAAGGGGGTTCTAACAAAGATGGATACAAACTACAAAGTCCAAGTAAGAATCGTTCATTTAAACGAAACGGGGATAAATCTGTAGCATAAAATGCAAGTAGTAGAAGATAGGGGATTATTGGTTAGAGTTTACGACCCTGACCGAATTACTGATGCCATTGAAAAAAGTAAAGTTGTAAAGAAGAATGGGGATGTATATGAGGTATTAGTACATTGGGATTTGGAGAACGCACAAAAATTAGCAGGTATAGGTCTAAAGAATGTAATGTCCACTATGGACAGAGATTACAAGTATGAAAGTTTTTACTCACCTTTTGACCATCAAAAAAAGACTGCTTCGTTTTTAAGTTTATATAAGAGATGTTTTTGTTTTAATGAACAAGGCACAGGTAAAACTATGTCTGCGATATGGGCATGTGATTACTTGATGAGAATGAAACAGATAAAAAGAGTGTTAATTGTATGCCCTCTTTCGATTATGCAGTCTGCATGGCAGAACGATATTATGAGAACTGTAATTCATAGAACTTGTGATATTGCTTATGGAACGGCTGACAAAAGAAAAAAGATATTAAAACAAGATTCTGAATTTGTAATAATTAATTATGATGGTATGGAGATTATCGAGAAAGATATTATAAAAAATAATTTCGATTTAATTATTATAGATGAAGCAAACGCATATAAAAACACACAAACAAAAAGATGGAAGTGTTTGAATAGAATTATAAATGCGAATTCTAATATGCGACTTTGGATGATGACAGGTACACCTGCGGCTCAATCACCAGTTGATGCTTATGGTCTAGCAAAATTAGTAAATCCAAATAAAGTACCTAGGTTTGCAGGGGTGTGGAAAGATATGGTTATGTTAAAGGTGTCTCAATTCACATGGATTCCAAAAGAAAACTCTAATACTACTGTACACAAAGTATTGCAACCTGCGATAAGATTCACAAAAGAAGAGTGCATGGATTTACCTGCTATAACCTATCAGACTAGAGATGTACCACTTACAAAGCAACAAGAAAAATATTATAAAGATATAAGAAACAAGATGTACATTGAAGCTGCTGAAGAAGATATATCGGCTGTAAATGCCGCTGCTCTAATGCAGAAACTACTTCAGATAAGTTGTGGGGCGGTCTATTCCGATACTAAAGAAACTGTAAGGTTTGATGCAAAAGATAGACTAAAGGTTATAAAAGAGATTATTGATGAGACTTCAAACAAAGCACTAATATTTGTGCCATTTAGAAATGCAATAGAGATGGTAAGTGAGTTTCTAAATAAGAAAAAAATTAATAATGCAGTTATAAACGGTGCAGTTTCTGCGTCAAAAAGAGGTAGTATATTTAGTAGGTTTCAAACAGAAGATGACTTAAAAGTTTTAGTAATTCAACCACAGTCAGCCGCACATGGGGTAACCTTAACCAGAGCGGATACAGTCATCTGGTTTAGTCCTACCACAAGTTTAGAAACATATATTCAAGCTAATGCTAGAGTGCATAGAGCAGGGCAGAAAAATAAAACTACAGTTATTAATATACAAGGTAGTGCTGTAGAAAAAAGAATATACACGCTTTTAAGAAACAAGGAGAACATTCATAACAAAATGATTGATTTGTATAAACAAGAAATTAATTAAAAAATACTTGCACATTACACATTAAAAGTGTATAGTTAAGTTTTGGGGATATAACAAAAAGGAGAACAATATGTCAGAAGAAAAGTCAGGTATGTTTGATGCCGAAAGACTTCTAACAGCTTTCATAAACATTAGGGATAAAAAGGAAGCATTAGAATCGGAGTATAACGAAAAGGTTGAAAAACTTACCCAAAGCCAAAACTTAATAAGAGAAAAACTTAATGAGATATTTCAAAAGACAAATATGGAATCTATTAAGACAAAGGTGGGTACTGCTTATCGTTCGATAAAAACTAAATATGGAACTAACGATTGGGAAAGTTTACATAATTTTATCATTGATAATAAAGTACCTGAAATGCTACAAAAGAGAATCAACGCAGGTGTTATGAAGGAGTGGTTAGAGAAGTATCCTACTAAAATACCTAAAGGTTTAAATACATTTAATGAATATCAAATTACTATAAGGAGAAAGAAATGAGTGATATTATTCCATTCCAAGACGGTAAACCAACAAACTTACCTTCATATTTAAAAGACGCAACTACTGCCACTACAGTTGCTTTAGCAGGTGGTGAATCTAGTGGGTTTAAACGCATATCTATAAAAGGTAATGTGTTTAGACTTATGGAAAGTGGGCAACAAGTAGCCGAGAGTGATGAGAGGTTTATGAGGATTGTCGTTGTAGATGTCGCACCTGCAACAGGTCGTAGTTATTATGCAGGTTCATATAAAGAGGGAGAGAATAGTGGGCCTACTTGTTGGTCATCTGATAGTGTCAAACCTGATGAATCTGTCGAAGAACCACAGGCAGTAACTTGCGGTGCGTGTCCTAACAATGTCGATGGTTCAGGTCAAGGTGGTAGAGGTAGAGCATGTAGATATGCACACAAAATATCGGTTGTACTTGCTGATGATATAGAGGGAGATATCTATGCTATGAATATACCTGCTACTTCTTTTTATGGTAAAGGTCAAGCAAAGACAGGTATGCCACTTCAAGCATATGCTAAATATTTAGCTACGGGGAAACTACCTATCGAATCTATCGTAACTGAAATGCGTTTTGATTCTAACTCACCTGTACCCAAGTTACTTTTCAAAGCGGCTGGTATGTTGCCTGAAGAAAAGTTTGGGGTAATCATGCAGAGGAAAGAAGAAACAGCTAGTAAAATAGCTGTAGGTAAAACCAAAAGAGATTCAGGTGGAGGGGAAACTCCTGAACCAGTAAAGGTTGATAAACCAAAAGTAGAGGAGAAGTCTAAAAAATTAAATGATATTTTAGATGAGTTTGATAAGTAAAGAACGAGAGGGGGAAACCCCTCTATTTCTTATAGGAGATATTTATGGCATTATATTTAAAAACACAAGAAAAAATACAAAGACTATTAGACAAAAATTCACAGTCTATGGAGGGAAGTTTAGTAAAGTTTTTTACTCACATACTAGATTGTAACAAGGGGATTGAGGAGATTGCAAAAGAATTAAATCTTACGAAAAAAACATTATATAATTGGTTAGAGTTTAGAAGCACACCAACTAAAAACACAACTGCGAAAATAAAAATTTGGTTAAATGAGTTGCAGGGATAGGAGTATTAGCTATGAACATGCAACAATTTTTCGAAAGGGTTTTACCTGAAGAAGAAAAAGGTAACTATTATTGTGTAACGCATTTTTCGAATACATTTCATAAGGGTACTGAGTTTAGAGAATCTAAACAAGATATCGTAGATATAGTAAAAGGTTGGGAAAACTCTAAAAATCCTCTCACTAGACAAACAGAGAAGTACATTGGTATGGCTTCTTTGAGTAGTAGTAAAGCACGCAATCAGCAAAATGCGGTGTCGAATAAATCATTGTTTATTGATATTGATTGTAAAGGTCTAACTACTGCTAAAGAGGATAAAGAGTATAACTACGATTCTAAAGAGAAAGCACTAAAAGATTTAAATAGATTTTTACAAGTGACAGGGTTACCAAAACCACTCATTTTAGATTCAGGATACGGACTACATGTACATTGGGTATTAAGTAAATCTATACCATCAGTAGAATGGAAAGCACTAGCAACTAGTTTAAAAAGATTAACCCATAAATATGACCTACACAATGACAGAGGGCTATCAACTAACGAAGTTTGTCTTTTAAGGATACCTGAAACTCATAACTATAAAAACAAGGAGGACATAAAAGAAGTAAAAGTAATACAAGAGGGGGATATAACAGATGTAGATAAAATAGAACCTTTACTACAAGGCCCACGCAGTAGTGAAATAGTAGCTAAACTACAAGATAAAATAAAAGATTCTGCTACAACAATACTAGCGGCTACATCTCTCGGTGCAAATATTGATTTTTCTTTTAAGAAAATTGTAAATAGAAGTATGAATGGTACTGGCTGTAATCA
>Ga0208899_1000564_pt1 | contig 27833 bp, 37 predicted proteins | sample VirMetDEL_Nov_24_FD_184518 | JGI IMG/M metagenome (GOLD analysis project Ga0208899, IMG submission 184518) | Aqueous microbial communities from the Delaware River and Bay under freshwater to marine salinity gradient to study organic matter... | ecosystem: Environmental > Aquatic > Marine >... | reverse complement strand
TTGGAGCATCGTATGACCAGCGTATTGAATGTAGACACGATTGCTGCAAAGGACGGTACGTCTGCTGCAACACTGACCAAACAAGAAGCATCTAAATCGTGGGTTAGATTTAATGGCGGCACAGCTGTGGTAAATGACAGCTTTAATCACAGCACCTTTGTGGACAACGGTACAGGAAACTACGCATTACACTACACTAATGCTTTTGGTAACGCCTTATATTGTGGACAGGCAACGACTAAAGAAGTCGCAGATACCTCTGCTGTAAACAACAACGGTACATTTGCCATGCTGTATAGTTACGAAACTGGAAGACTACAGATGACTACTGTTTCTCCTGACGGAAATGTAAGAGATGGGCAAACGAGTAATCTGACTATTCACGGAGACCTCGCATAATGGCAAGCATACTCAAAGTCGATGAAATGCAGGGTGTAACCAGCGCAGGTGATATCACGATTACCGGCGAGGGTACGGCTACAATGCAGTTGCAGCAGGGGCTGTGTAAATCATGGATAAATGTAGATGGCGATGCCTCTACGCCATCCATAAGAGACAGCTTAAATGCTGCCTCACTAACCGATACTGCAACAGGACGCTATCAACTTAACTATACAAATAATTTTTCTACAGCAAAACAGCAATCAGGGGCTGGCATAGCCCGTAGAAGCGGAAATTCGCAGGGATGTATTGTTGGGTTAGACTCACAAGGAAACGAACTACGCACTAGCGATACGGGTTTCAGTGTTACAAACGATGCAGGTACTATTGTAGACCAAGACATTGCCACACTTCTTCTCATGGGAGACCTCGCATAATGGCTAGTGAACTGAGAGTAAACACCCTGAAGGATGCCAGCGGGAACAACAGCGTGGCTACGTCTACTGTCGCAAATGGTAGTGCAAAAGCCTATGCCGAAAGGACTGACGCTGCTACGCCAGCAACAGTATCGTCTTTTAATATTGCCTCATTAACGGATACAGCCACGGGCAAGACTGGATACAATTTGACATCTGCAATGGGTGATACTAATGGCCCTGTTGCTGGTACAAATACTCAAACATCTGGCGACTTAGGTGTAATGTCTAGGTATGAAAGTGCTAGTCAGCTACTAACTCTGACAAGACAAACAAATTTCTCAGACACAGATAGGAAGGTGTCAGTTATTGGATACGGAGACCTCGCATGAGTAAGGCAGCAGAACTCGCCGCACTGATTGGTTCGCAGACGGCGTTGTCGAACAGGAACCTGATTATCAACGGTGCGATGCAGGTGGCGCAGAGGGCTACGAGTAAAACTAACGTAGGGCCAAACGGAACTGGTGAAGGTTACACTGTATTGGATAGATTTCAGATTTCTCTTAGTGGTGACCAAGTGTCTACATTTTCACAAAGTACAGATGCCCCATCTGGATTTTCTAATAGCGCAAAGATTGAAGTAACAACTGCCGACACCTCTCTGGCCTCTACACAGTTCTGGCATCTCAGATACGCATTTGAAGGGCGAGATTTACAGTCTCTTGCTAAAGGCACATCGGATGCCAAACCATTTACTGTTTCTTTTTATGTAAAGTCCAACAAGACAGGCGTATACACAGTAGGACTTGGTGACACAGATAATGATAGGCAAAACGCTTTGTCATACACCATCAACAGTTCAAATACTTGGGAACGTAAATCGCTTACTTTCAATCCAGATACCACTGGGGCATTCGATAACGATAATAATATGTCTCTGCGTTTAAACTTTGCCCTTCTTGGGGGTGCAGACCTTAAAAGCGGTACGTTTTTTAATGGAACTTGGGGTGGCGATGTTGATGCTAATGCCGTACACCCCAGTCAGGTAAATCTTGCCGACACGGTTGGTAACGAATGGTACATCACCGGAGTGCAGATGGAACTTGGCGAACAGGCCACGCCGTTTGAGCATCGGTCGTTTGCGGATGAGTTGGCTAGGTGTCAGAGGTATTATGAAAGATACAGTGGGTGGACAGAAGCCGAAGCTACACTGTTACTAAGCGGTAGGATTCTTAGTAGCAATAGAAATGACGCTTGTTATTTTTTCAGAACAAAAAAGAGAGCAGCACCATCTTTGACGATGATTTCAGATAATGGTTCCGGCGGCACTTCCCCAAGTATTGTAGTGTTTCCTTCTAATGCTACTTCAGAAACTTTATCCTTTATATCTGCGGCAATTTCAGGTGCTAATACTTGCTCTGCTATTATTAGGACAACTGGCGGTGCGACACTTACCAATGGTCACAATTCTACCACAATGATGGCTACAGATTTTGCTTTTGATGCGGAGTTGTAAATGCTTATTACTAAAGCCCAATATGTATTAGATGAAAATGAATCTGACAACGAGGCAATAATTTTTGTTCTTGATGGGCAAGATTGTTCTGTACCTCTTGCCCCCGGCAACCGCCACTACGACGAAATCATGCGACAGGTCGCAGCCGGTACACTGACCATTGCGGACGCTGACTAATGTTTGCCGTAGGATCATTCTCACAAGAACCCTTTGGCTTCCAAGATGGGTTGATAAAGGGTGATCCTGCAACCATGTCAGCAAATCTGACGCTGACTGCAAACTCAACCCGCATACGGCTTGCGGCTATGACTGTTAGCGGCATTGCAAGTATAGCTACAGCAGCCAGCGGCACACTGTTGGGTGTTCTTGGCACACTAAGTTCTAACATCACGCAGACCACAGCGGGTCTGCGTATGCGTGTTGCGGGAGTTGGCACTCTAAGTGTTGCTTCGACGCAAACATCTACGCCCACGCTTGTGGCATCGGCAGGGACTTTAGCTCTTGACACTTCGGTGGTACAATCAACGGCAGGTGATCTGAAGTTTCAGGAGATTGACGCGGGGGCTACTGCTGAAACATGGACAGAAGTCACACACACGGGTGACACCTGGACAGAAATAAATGCGGGCAGCACCGCTGAAACATGGACAGAGGTGGTGAACTAAATGGCATCTTCATATACAGCCAACATAGGCATTGAAAAGCCGGGAACCGGAGAACAGGCCGGTACTTGGGGCACAACGACCAACAACAACTTTGACATTATTGATAGAGCTATCAACGGTGTGGTGAGTCTATCTCTTTCTGGGACAACTACCACACTGACTACAACAGACGGTTCCTTGTCTGATGGTGGTCACAAGGTATTGGTGCTGGGCGGCTCTCCCTCTGGCACAAACACCATTACAATAAGTCCAAATGATCAGGACAAGTTATATCTTGTTAGCAATGGCACCAATCAAACGGCTACCTTTACACAAGGTTCCGGCGGTAACGTTAATATTATTGCGGGTGAATCAGCATGGATATTTGCAGACGGAGCAGGCTCTGGTGCAGCGATAACCAAGGCATCTTTTATACCTGCCTCAGATGCTGTTACGACAGCCGCAATAGCAGATAGCGCGGTTACGACAGCCAAGATAGCAGATGGCACAATAGCTACCGCTGACATGGCAGATGATGCGGTTACCGCAGCAAAACTTGCTAGTGACGCGGTGGTTAATGCGAGTGTTGCTTCTGGAGCAGCAATCGCGTTTAGCAAAATGGCAGATCTTACTGCATCTCGTGCTTTAGTTTCAGATGGTAGCGGAGATGTATCTGTAAGTGCGGTTACAAGCACAGAGCTTGGCTATCTTGATGGAGTAACAAGTGCCATTCAAACTCAAATTGATGGTATTGCAGGATATCCACAAGTTTTTACCGTTTTAACTTCTGGATCTAGTTATGCAATACCGTCATCAGCAAAAGCTATTCTAATCAGAGCGTCTGGTGGAGGTGGTTCTGGCGGCTCGTCTCAGTTCAGTGGAAACTCTACTGTTAATGGCAATGTTGGATCTGACACAACAGTAACAAACTCAAATCTCAGCATTAGCATAACCGCAAAAGGTGGCGCGTCAGGTAGAGGCTCTACTGGTGGAACAGCTACAGCACAAACGGGTGATTCTGGTGGCGACTCTACTCTTCTTGCGGGTGGGGCAGCAGGTGGCGCACCGGGTATGAACAACTTTGACATCTCTTGTTCTTTTGGCGGCAACGGAAACCTAGTAACTAAATATGTAATTGGAGATAGCGTTGGCGGCGAGACGTTAAGTATTTCTATCGGGGCGGGTGGCGCGGCAGCAACTGCTGGAAGTACAACAAGTGCCGCAGGACAAACAGGTTATGTTGAAATAACGGTGTGGTAGATGCCCTTAACAAAGCTACAATTCAAACCCGGTGTAAACCAAGAAGTCACCTCGTATTCCAACGAAGGTGGCTGGCGTGACTGCGATAAGATACGCTTTCGTTTTGGTTACCCTGAAAAGCTTGGTGGGTGGGAGAAGTTTAGCTCTTCTACATATCTTGGATCTGCACGAGCTTTACACAATTGGATCGCGCTCGACGGATCAAATTACTTGGGCATAGGCACACATCTTAAATACTACATTGAAGAAGGCGGCGGCTTTAACGACATCACTCCTATTCGTCTAACAACTGGGTCAGGAGATGTGACCTTTGCCGCTACAAACGGCAGCACAACTATCACTGTTACGGACGCATCTCACGGCGCAGTTGAAAATGACTTTGTTACGTTTTCGGGTGCAGCATCTCTTGGTGGTAACATCACAGCCGCAATCTTGAACATCGAATATCAGGTCGTGAGCATCATTAACGCCAACAGTTATACGATTACTGCCAGCGTTGCAGCCAACTCATCTGATTCAGGCAACGGCGGATCAAGCACTGTAGGCGCATATCAAATCAACGTGGGTTTGGACTCGACAGTTGGTGGTACAGGCTGGGGTGCTGGTTTGTACGGCGGTGTTGCAGCCGGTGCGCTTGAAACCACCATCAACGAAGGCGGCACGTTCTCTGCTTCTGACACAACCTTGACTGTAACCAGCGGCACAGGTATCGCGGCAGATGATTTCATTCTAATCGACAGTGAAATCCTCAAGGTCACCAACGTATCTACAAACGATCTGACAGTGACACGGGCGCAGTCAGGCACAGAAGCCTCGACACATGCAAACGGTGCAACTGTTACTTTGATCGTGGGTAATGCTAGTGCTGACAATGATTACTTTGGCTGGGGTATTGCGGCATCTGGTGGTCTTACGACGACAACACAGATACGTTTGTGGTCGCACGATAACTTCGGTGAAGATCTGCTAATTAACGCACGAGATAGCAACATCTTTTACTGGGACCGGACAAACAACCTGTCTACTCGTGCGATTGAATTATCTACGCGCACTGGCACAAAGACCAGCGTACCTCAAAAGGCAAAACAAGTGCTTGTGTCCGATCAAGACAGGCACGTTATCGTTTTTGGCGCAGATGGCTTGGGCGCAAACTCCAGTGCTACACAAGGCGACGGGGTACAAGATCCGTTGTTGATCAGATTCAGCAGTCAGGAAAACCCGATAGACTTCTTCCCAACTGCCACAAACACAGCAGGCGACTTGAGACTTGGTGCAGGGTCTACCTTCGTACAGGCGGTTGAAACCAAGCGTGAGATACTGGTGTGGACGGACACTGCCCTGTTTTCCATGCGCTTTATTGGACCGCCCTTTACCTTTGGTCTGTCTCAGCTTGCCTCAAACATTACAATCATGGGTCCAAACTCAGCGGTGGCAACAGAAGACGTTGTATACTGGATGGGTATCGACAACTTCTATGTGTACGCTGGTAGAACGCAGCAGCTTCCATGCACTGTTAGGCAGAAGGTCTTTGGTGATTTCAACAAGGCTGAGTCTGACAAGGTAACTTCTGGCATCAACTCAGAGTTTAGCGAGATATTCTGGTTCTATCCGTCGGCCAACTCCACAGAGAATGACAAGTATGTCATATACAACTATGGCGAAAAGGTATGGTACTTTGGCAGTCTAGCTAGAACGGCATGGTTGGATCGCGGAACACGGTCCTTTCCTCTTGCCGCAGGCAGTCAATATATTTTTAACCACGAGTTTGGTTTTGATGATGACGGCTCGGCCATGACTTCGTTTATCGAGTCGGCAGCGATTGACATAGGAGATGGCGATAAGTTTACCCACATTAGACGCGTCATTCCCGACCTTACATTCATTGGTTCGACAAATCTTAGTAGTCCACAAGCTTCGTTTACCATCAAGTCGCGTCGTTTTCCTGGTGCTTCGTTTGATAACACGGACTCCGGAACCACAACGGGGTCAATCACATCTGCCAGTGTGGAAACATTTACGGAGCAGCTTCATCTCCGGTCTCGTGGGCGCTCGTTTGCGTTACGCATTGACTCTACGGCACTTGGCACAAAGTGGAAGCTCGGAAGTCCGCGCATTGATATTCGTCCAGACGGGAGACAGTAGTGGCACAGGTACAAAATCCTCCACCAAGATTGCCCGAAGCTCCGGTTGACTACGATCCGCAGTACATGGCGGATTTGATACGTGCGTTGGAGATATTTATTTCGCAAGAAAGAACACCCGGTGAGATGCGGGGCACAAAGATTACACTGACAGGGCTACCGACAAGTGCTTCTGGACTAGAGACGGGCGCTCTGTATAATGACAGTGGTACAGTGAAGGTGGTTACCTGATGGGCCTGTTTAAAAACTTTACCAAAATTCTAAAAAAAGCTGCGCCAGTTATTGGTGGCGCAGTTGGCTTTGGTCTTGGCGGGCCTATGGGCGCGGCCATCGGTTCTGGAATCGGGGGTCTTGCAGCAGGTCAGGATGTCGAGGATGCCTTGAAAACCGCAGCGATTGGTGGCGCGCTTGGGTATGGTGCGAGTAAAATGTTCCCTGGCAGTGCGGGCTTTTTGAAACCGGGGACAGTTACAAACCCTGCGGTGGCGGCTTCTACTTCTGCTGTTCCTGCGGGGGGCATACCCGCAGCGGCTGTTAGTCCGGCTGTAACCGCAGCCGATGTAGCAGCAGCACAGAAGTCTGCTGCTGGTTCTGGTGTATTTGGTAACCTGTTTACTGACATGAGTACCGGGCAAAAGATAGCCCTCGGGCTTGGGAGCCTTGGTGCCTTGGGTGCTTTGACGCAAGAAGAAGAAGAAATAGGAAGTCAACGTCCGTTTCCGAAAGGTGAGATGTTTGACATTACCGCCCGTTCTCGTGATGGAGACGTGTATCAGTTGAATGATCCGGAAGATCTTGCAGCCTATCAGCGCGAGATATCCAACTTCAATTACATGGATGGCGGCGAAGTCACAGGACCAGGGACCGGCACTTCTGATTCAGTCCCTGCACGTTTGTCGGACGGTGAGTTCGTCGTAACAGCAAAGGCCGTGCGTGGTGCGGGCGGCGGAGATAGAGATATCGGGGCCGCACGTATGTATGATATGATGGCCGAGTTGGAGGCTTCTGCATAATGGCTACACAAACCCAAGAAATGATCACCAGACTTCCTGAGTTTCAGGAGCAGTATCTGGCGAACCTGCTGACCTCGGCCCAAGGACTTTTTAAACCAACGGACGATGGTGGTCTTGGCCTTTCGATGCCGTTTGCTCCGGCGGAGCAGGCTGCTCTTTCTCAAGGACAGCAGGATGCCATCGCGGCTGCTCTTGGCGCAGGGGTTGGCTCTTATCAACCTTATCTGGATCAGGCGCAGGCTGGGCTTGAAGGCGCAATGCAAACCGCAGCCGGTGCTAGTATGTCACCGACGGCGTATCAAGATTACATGGACCCGTATCTTGATGACGTTGTTCAGCGGGCGCAGGCAGACATTGGTCGTCAAGGTCAGATACAAGAGCAAGCTGCAAACGCAAAGGCCGCTGGTGCAGGAGCTTTTGGTGGGTCTCGAGCCGCTGTTGTTCAAGGAGAAATTGGTCGTAACACACTGGAACAGCAGGCTCGTACAGGTGAGCGGCTTCGCAGTGCAGGCTTCGCGCAGGCTTCAAAGCTTGCACAGGACGCTGCATCACAGCAGTTGAAGCAGGCGCAACTTGGTGGCGGTTTGGCACAAGGTATTGCAGGTCTGGGATCGCAGGCACAAGGCATGGGTGTGCAGGACATCAACACACTTCTGGGCATTGGCGGGTTGCAGCAACAGCAGGACCAGACGGGTCTCAACATCGCCCAACAAAACATACTCGGTCAGCAGCAGCAGCCGTTCCAACAGATTGGCTTCCTGTCAGACATCTTCCAAGGTGTGCCAGCCTTGCAACAAACAACTTCGCAGACTACAACGCCGCCACCTAGTGCGATGTCTCAAATCCTTGGTCTTGGAATTGCCGGTCTTGGTGCTTACGGTCAGGCGCAACAGGGTCTTGGCTTTTTAGGAAGGGCTTAATTATGCGCCGCGCTCCTCTTAGTCGTCCGATGTTCCGGTCACGTACAGCACCGGGGGCATCTCGCCAGCCCACTGGTGTTCTTGCTTCAAGCCCTGAGTTAATGCAAGCAGCTATGCGTAATCTTCCGAACCCTGCTCCGGGGGCGGGAGTTCAAAATCCGTTTCAACCTGCTGTGTTTAATCAAGGTGCGGGTGAAAGCCTCTTGCAGAATATGTCTGCCCCTGCGTTGAATATCGCTGCGGGTGACAGACCACTTGATGTTTCAGCCGCCCCTGAACCAACAACCTTCACAACACCAGAGCCAAAACCAAAGCCCGATACACAGCCGCTTACGCTGCCCGATGACGTTGATGCCCGCACCGCAAAAGTTGCGCAGCCAATGCTGGATTCAGCTAATAGGCTGAGAGCGGCCACAGACAACATTCTTGAAAATGTGCCTGGTCGAGACGATGTGGTTGTGGCCGGTAAGTCTGTCAACCAATTGTACCAAGATGCTTTTGATGCAATGGATGAAGACACGCCAACTCTTAGTGACTACAACCTCGCCGACTTTGAGGACATGGCTATGGAGTCTCTGGGCTACACCAAAGGACGTGGCCCCAAACAGATTGCAAACGAAGACAAGAAGACATCTTTCTGGCTGTCTCTTATCAAGGCCGGGTTAGCTACTGCCGCTGGTGAAAGTCCATATGCGCTTACAAACATTGCACGGGGTCTTTCGTTTGGGGTTGAGTCATTTGGTCGTGACATAAAAGACATCAGCGCAGCCGAGCGCGAAGAAAACAGAGCGATTGCTTCTGCCAAGTTGGCGCTGCTTCAAGACCAGCGAAGCGTTGATGTTGCAAACCGTGCAGCTAAAATTCAAGCAGCACAATTTAAGGCGCAGCTTGGTGATTCGATTCGCCAAGAAGATAGGGCTGATGCGTTTAAACAAATAGATATAGCAACAGGTTATCTTCAGATTGAAAACAGTTTGATACAGTTTGTTGCATCGCAAGATGCAAACTGGGCCTCGATTGATTTCAACAAAGAAAAGTTTGCAGCGACACTGAACGCCACACTGGCGGCGCAAACTCCTGACATCATCAGAGAGTTGAATGTTGCGGGTTATGTTGTGCCGAAAGAAGAAGGCGGCACAGTCGATTTCTCCGATTCAGACAGCTACAAGCTGACAAATGAAGGTATTACTATATTCAATAATTGGATCCTCAACAAAGGGTCTGTGAAGCTGACTGATCTTGTTCGAACAGCCGACGCCGCTGGCGAGACCATGATCGTGGGGTCAATGAACTTTGCAGATGTAGAGAATGGAAGCGAAAGAGCCAAAACAGTATCAACGCTGTTGGGTAAGTTAGCGACTGATCCTGAGGCCGCAGCACAGCAGCAAATACCTGCATTCCGTATAAGTCCGGGCGTAAGCACAACTGCTCGGCCTATGATTGAGGCTTTATGGGAGTCTGGTAACTATAACAACCTAGAATTTTATGGGATCGTAGATGACGAGGGAGAGATAAAGCAGGGACTTTTAGACCTTGACAGGTTGAAGAGCCAGCAAGACGCGGAGGCACTACAATCAATACTGGAAATAAAAGTGAAAAAGCAACCCGTCGATGACGGCGAGTTGGCAACAGAAGTTGTCTCTGACCAGACTATAGACCCCGCCACTGGTAGACCAAATCTCTGATATGAAAAAATGGAATTACAAGGGCGAGATCTTTGAGCTTCCAGAAGATTTAAGCGCGCAGGATGCTACGGCACGGATTAAGGAAATCTTATCCGAGCGAGAGAATACATCCGACAACACATCTGAAAATAAGCCATTGCCGCCTTACGTGCCCGAAAAAGCTGATGAACGCGGTCTTCTTGGGGACATCGGGGTCAACCTCGCAAGAGGTGTTTACGAGGGTGCGAAAGCCACAAGCGAACTCGTCGGGTTGTACTATGACGTAAAGTACAACACCAGCGGCACTAGCTTGTTTCCTAAAGAAGACAACGAACTTCCAACAGAAGATCCTTTTCCAATTGCAGGCGCAATTGTTAAGGGCTTTGAAGATGTAGGCGAAGGGGTTGAAGAAGTAACCGGCATAGAAGGAAAAGCAACAACTCTTGCCGGTGAAATTTCACACGTCGTCGGTCAGTACGTCGTTCCTGGGGGACTCGGTGCAAAAGTTGTATCAAAAGCCACAAAACTTGGACGGCTTGAAAAGCTAACTCGCGCAAGGAGAGGCAAGTCTAGTCTCACCAGAAGACAAAAACTTTTGCTGAGTGGCCAACAGGCTGTTGGTGCAACGGCAGTAGACTTTGTTGTGTCGTCAGATGAAAGCGAGGGCATACACGACTTTTTTGAATTAGGCCCGGACATGTCTCCGGAACGTAAAGTCGGTGAAACGGCGCTCGAGCTTCTTGGTGCAAAGCTTTTGAACCGTACTTTGCTTGGAGTCGAGGCCGGTATTGCCACTGTTGTCCTACCACCTGTGCTTGGAGCAGCACTCAAAGGCACCTTTAAGTTTGGCGCTTCTCGCCCCGTTGAAATAGCATCTGACATTTTGCAGAATAAGCTGGGTATCGTAACTCCTATTGCACGATCTTCGCCCGACTCTATCTTGGACCGCGCCCGCCGGACCACGGTTGCTGATCTGGTTACCGTGGGGGCACTGCCGGCTGTCCGCAAAAGTCTAGAGATAGCCACCAATCAAATATTAAAACAAGAAGCACGGATCTTAGATGCATCCGACAAGGTTGGGCTTAGTAGCACGATTATTGCTAACCTATTCGCCAATCTTCGCTATCGCGGGTTTCTTGACCCAGCCGCTGCTAGAGCCAACTCGCTGGTCAACGCTGCTGTCGAAGGTGATGTTAAAAGAGCAGACCGCCAACTGACAAAAGTCGAACAGAAGATTGACGAGTTTTTAGCTCGTCCTGAAATGAGACAACAGACAGCGATTACAAAACAAACTTTGATGAACGCTTTTATGGACGTTCTGGAGACAGGTAAGCGCCCAGACGATATCCCAGATGAGTTGTTTAACGCATACAAATCGGCTCGAAACATTATTGACCAATTATCCAACCGGCTGCTTGAGACCGGCGCGGTACGTGCACTGCCTGAAACTGCGGCACCGGGGAAAGCGAGTCGAGAATCTTTGATGAAAGCAATCCGCGAAAACACTGAACTAGGCGGATATTTGCGGCAACGATATGCGGCGTACGAAAACCCCAAGTATGATATTGCTGCCGGGTCAGCAAGAGAAAAAGAAATATTTAACTTGATTCGCACCAGTGTAGGTGGGCGTAGTGAAAACACCGTCTTTAATCATATAAAAAGTGTGCTTGGAGAAGAAAGTGATTTTCTTCGTATAACAGATGAACAGACATTAGATACTTTAACTGAGCGCCAGATGCGAGAATACATTCGTCTTGTTCTTGCCAAGACCCCCGCCGGTATGGGCAAACGCGGCTGGGGCGGGTTCATGGGTAAGGTTCCAATCCGGAAGTTAAACACTCAGCTTCTAAATAGACGCAAGGTTGAAAGCCCAGTTCTTAAAGAAATTCTGGGGCAAGTCCGTAACCCACGAGAGTCTTACATTTCTACGGTGTCTGATCTATCCACGTTCATTGCGACAGATAGTTTTTACTCCATAATACGTCGAGTCGCTGATGCCGATATGCTCGACGCTCAGTTCCGGCGCGGTAAATACGGCGAAGACTTTTTAAATCCTGCGGAGCGCGAGGCTTTAGCAGAGGCTCGTAAAACAAACCCGACAGCCACGGCTGACGTTCTCGGCCCTAAGTTAGATGGTCGATACATCGACGTGCCGGCTCGTGTGGCGCAGCGTCAAGAACGTCTACAGTTACAACTTGAGTCCGAGGTGGCACAAGGCGCTGGTGATGGTCGTGTTAGACAGCTTCAAGCGGAAATTGATGGCGCCGAAGAGTTTGTTATGACGGACTTGCGAACGAAGGGCTATCACATTATTGGTAGAACCGATTCTTCAGGAAACATCATAAAGAAAGATCCAGGGCAGTCTGAAAGTGCTTTTGGGGCATTACATAACATTGCGCTTCCGGAGGCCATGGCTAGCTCTCTGCAACGCAACATCATTTCGGACGACAACTTTTTAGGGGGCATACTTCGAGCCATGTATGGTGGCATGTTGAAGTTGAAGGGTATTTCTCAATTCAACAAAACAATTTTGTCTCCAATCACACAAGTTCGTAACGTCACCTCGGCAAGTATGTTTGCGTTGGCGCAAGGAAATGTTGGCTCGGGCGCAAGTCTTGGCCAATCTGTAGATATTGTTCTACGCGATCTGATTAACAAAAAGTTTTTGTCTGCTGATTACAGACTGACAGACGAGGGTGTGGAGTATCTGGCTGATCTTCAGCAGCGCGGCATCATTGGCAGCAGCGCGGAGTTGCGGGAGCTACAGGATAACCTGCGCAAAGCAACAAACACCCGAAGTCAAAATGTCATGGAAGACCATGCCTTAGTGTCTGATGTCGCCACTACCGGACCAAAGGATAGTGGGCTTGGAGGCTCTTTAGATCGACTGAATCGACGCAATCTTATGTGGCAGTTTCTTGGAAAAACTGCTGATGCGTATCGCGCGGGCGACGATGTTTGGAAAATATACAACTACGAGTTTGAGCAATCAAAACTTCGCGAAGCCTATACCAAGATGTTGGAGCGTCTGGCCAACAGCCGTCGCAAAAACCCGATGGACGATCAACAGTTTCAGAAAGTTGTTGATGCGCAGACCAGAAGGTTTAAGCAGTTTCTTGGGGATGAAAACGCAGTTTCCATAGAAGAAGCAATCAAGACTCGCGCAGCAGATAACGTGCGGAACCTGGTTCCTAACTACGAGCTAGTCCCACAACTTGTAAAAAACATTCGTGCTTTGCCCGTCGGTAACTTTATTGCGTTTCCTACTGAAATAATAAGAACGGGTTTCAACACACTTGAAACTTCTATGAAAGAACTTGCTAGCGATGACGCAGGCATTCGTGAGATTGGCATGCGTCGTCTCATGGGTTCTCTTGGAACATTCTACGTTGCAGGGCCGGCTCTTCGCGACACCGCAATGAACCTTGTTGGTGTTACGCCTGAAGAAATGGAAGCGGTCAACATCACAGCCGCGCCGTATCAACGTGATTCTACTTTCATACCATTAGGTAGAAATGAAAAAGGCTATCTTGAAGTATTGGATTTCAGCCACTTTAATCCGTATGACATGCTAATTCGTCCATTTGAAGCTGCTTTAAACAGTCTCGATGAGAGCAACAAACTACAACGTGGAGCATTTAACACGGTATATCAAGCGGGGCATGCGGCGCTGGCTCAACTGACAGAACCGTTTCTTTCAGAGTCAATTGCCTTTGCAGTCGCGCGAGATGTGCTGCCGGAGTCTATGTATGGTCGTGGCGGTGTGACACAGACAGGTGCAAAAGTGTACCGTGATTCGGAAACCTTTGGTAAGAAGATGGAGCGGTCATTGATTCATGCTTTGAATCAAATGGGGCCAAGCAACCTAGATCCTTTCCGGGTTCCTGTAGGTGCCGACGTTTCTGAGATCGAGCTGTCCAGACTTCCGCGCAGTTTACTCGGAGGCCGGCCCGAATTTGGGATCAGCGAAACAGAGCCGAGCACGGGCCGTAAGTATGCACCAGAAGGGGAACTGTTCCGGCTGTTCACAGGGCTGTCCGCACAAGAGGTGGATCCAGAACGTGTCTTAAAGTTCAAGGCAAACGAGTTCAAATCTGAGCGCTCCGACGCAGCAACTCTTTTCAATGATGTTGTAAACAGAGATTACGCCGGGGAAAATGACTATATAAATGGATACCTCGCGGCGAACCAAGCTCGACTTGGCGCTTTCCGCAGAATGGCTGTGCAAATACGAGCACTTGAAAACTTAGGCTTGAGCACAAGAGACATAAAAAGAATTTTACGTAAAGAGCGTGTCGGTAAAGACGAAATGAAGGCATTGCTTCGTGGAGAGTTTTTGCCGTACAGCCCAGCCGACGCAAAGCTGGATGAAGCTAAAGATAAAAACCACGATATTCCAAAGTCATTGTTGCGGATCATGGAGCGCGATCTTCGTCGCTTGTCTATTGACCCGGATGATCCAGAAAAACCACCTTCAGATGCTTTTGATTCTGATCGTTTCGTATCTCCGAAAGAAACACCTATACCGAAGGCGATTAAAACTTCGGACAGCGGAGCACGGTCCACGGATGCTGCACCTGTGCCGCAGCCCACTCCAACACCGCCCCCCGTACAAACCGGTTCCGCAGCAAATTTAATTCCACCAGTCAGTGTCGAAGACTTGCTTCAAGATCCACGGGATTTGCAAATCGCAAGAAGAAGGAAAGCGGTAGGATGATTTTTGCTCTGATAAGAAAGCTGTTGATGATTCAAGAATCACGAGACTTGAGTAGTCATCGTCTTCATACTACAAAGTATGAAGACCTTTGCATGTAAGGAAGAACCCATGAACCTAGAACAGTTGCAAAAAGAGCTAGCCGCCGACGAAGGATGCAAGCTCGAGATCTATTTGGACCATCTTGGATACCCTACCGTCGGAATTGGTCATCTAATTACTGAAAATGACGAGCTTCACGGCTTCGAAGTAGGCTCAGAGGTCTCTCAGGAGCACGTCGATGAACTATTCCACGAGGACATTCAACGAACTGTACGAGATTGCGAATTATTGTATAATGATTTCAATGAGTTGTCAGAAGAGCTACAATTGATCATCGCAAACATGTGCTTCCAATTAGGCCGTCCTCGGCTAACAGGCTTCAAAAAAATGAAAGCTGCGGTCGATTCCAAGGACTGGGCAGAGGCCAGTCGTCAGATGTTGGACTCGAAGTGGGCTAAACAGACCCCGAATCGGGCATCTCGTCTGGCTCATCGGATGGCGGCGTTGGGTGATACATAAGATAGAACGCCTTACACTCAGGACATGACAAGTTGGAGACCATGAAGTGATCTTCATCGTCTTCAACGTCATGGTCGCCGCCCCAGATTAGATTCCAGCCGCAGGCAAAGCACTTCGGTATCATCCAACTTCTCCCCAGTTGTCCCCAAGCTCGGCGTCCACGTCGAATGGCACCTTCAAGTCTGGTACACAACTCTTCATGATTTCAACAATCTTCTCCGATTGTTCACAGGAGTTCACACTAAAACACAACTCGTCGTGAACGGTGAGCATTGGTGTGAGACCTTCTGAATAACAAACAGCCATCGCCTTTTTGGTCTGGTCCGCGCTTGATCCTTGGATTAGTCGGTTCAGTGCCTTATACGTGAACGCGCGACGGATCATACCCTTGCCGCCGTAATGTTCCAGCGCCTCCTTCAATTGCATTGGCTTGTTGTAGCCAAACGAGCGAGGCTCATACATGTCGAACCGGCACTTGCGCCCCATCCATGTACGGATCACACCTTTCTCTTGCGCCTGTTCCATCGCAAGATCGGCGATACCTTTCACGAACGGCACCTTCTCATGGTATCCTGAAAGCAGATGTGTGGCGTCGTCTTCGGTGATGTCGAGAACGCCGGCCAGTTTCTTCTTACCCATGCCGTACATAATACCGAGGTTCACAGTCTTGGCTTCCTTGCGTGATACACCTGCCATATCTGCAACCATTTGGTGGAAATCAGCATTGCCTTCGTGATACATTTGCACCACATCATCAATACGAGGATCCCGCCGAGCACCCGTTAATGTTGCGCAATAGTGCGCTAACCAACGAGGCTCTTGAGAAGCGTAGTCAAAGCTGCCCCATTTCTCCCCTTCCTCTGGGATGAATAGACCACGGATCATTTTCTTGATTTCAGGGTCTCTTGCTGGGATTTGCTGGAGGTTCGGGTTGGACGAAGAAAATCGTCCGGTAACTGTGCCCCCTTCATCTGAACGAAGAGAGTGAAAATCACAATGAATACGACCGTTATGCGAATGCTCAAGAATAGTTTCGACAAATGTTGTGTTGGCTTTGTTAAATTCACGAAGTCGTACAATCTTTTGCGCCACCGGGTGAGGGTGGTTCGCCAAAAAAGCTTTTGTAAAGGCTGGCGCATTAGTCTTCTCTGTCCTTTGGTAGGTCAACCCAAGAGCGTCGAACGCCTTTGCTATAGATGTAGCAGCCCACGGCTCCACAAAGATGCCGGTCTCTACCTTTATTTCTTTAAGTAAACGATCTTCACGCTGCTTCAGGTCTTTCTTTACTTGTTCTGCACGATCAAGATCGATTTTAACACCGGCAGATTTCATATCCAAAAGCACTGGTATCAAACTAACCTCTAGCTCAAAAATGCTAGTGCATTCTTCTTTTGCAAGATCCGTGCGAAATCGTTCCCATAGTCTCAGTGTGACAGCAGCGTCTTGTTCTGCATACTGTCCTACATACCGAGACGGCAACCTCCACATGTCTTTCTTCGGGTCAACTCCAAACTCTCCGGCAGCAGAACGGAGCATCTTCTCGTTCTTCCGCTCGTTAAGATAATCTCGTGCCAACGAATCTAGGTTATACCACCGACGGTTTTCATTCAGGAGCGGTGCTGCCACCATTGTGTCTATGACTTTGCCCTGTACTTCAATCCCTTCCGCACGAAGCCAACCAAGATCGTACAACGCATTGTGCATCACCTTCTCGATATTTGGGGTGGCCATCTGCTTTTTTAGCCACGCCATAACAGAAGACCGGGGCAGGTTCCCGGTCTCGTGTTTAATGGGGAAGTACCAAGAACTGTCACCCGCTGCGACAGCAACACCAATTATGTAGCCGTCTTTACGACACCATCCTGGCCCTTTGGTTGTCAGGTTTGGGTCTCTGGTTTCTAAATCAATTGCAATCCTATCGTAGTTTGTAAGATCGGGGAATGACGACGGTGGGGACCAGTCGCTGTCTATGTTGCCCCATGCGACATCTTTTATGTCTTGTTCTAGCAGATGATACTGATGTGACTCATTCGTCATTAGATATCTCTCCCCCTAAAGCCGCGTACCCAATAATATCGGTCCACGAATCATCTTTGTGCATGTCCTCGGCAAGCCGCGCCAGCTTTAGCCCAACCATCATGGCGACCACTTCGGTTGGTGTGATCTTATCCAGCAGCTTCTTGCGAAGCAGCACGTTCCAGATTGTGGCAATGCGTTCATGATTTACAAGCGCCGGCCCATAGTCCTCGGCCCTTGGCCCATTGATTAGTTCTTCTGCTTCTCGCAGAAACTGTTCTCTGTTCTTTGTCATGTAGCAAATCCATAATATCCTGTTGATTCAATTAGATGCAGGTGTTTTTTAGCACGAGTAGCACCTACATAAAAAACCCTAACCTCGCTGTCTTGGTCAAGGTTCTCTACACAAGCTTTGCTGGAATCTAGAAAGAGAGCGACGTTATCCGCCTCGCCACCTTTGGCTTTGTGAATCGTCGATATCCGGATCCTCGGTTTCCCAGATAGTAATTTCTCCCCCCGCCGCCGTACCGATGTAATGTAGGCGATCTCCCTGTCCGAAACTTTCAAGACAGACATCCACGGCGACTCCGCTGTCGCGCTCAGACCGCACTGCGCGATCAAATCGTCGAGGGTATAGGATTGTTCTGGGTCTAATGATCCGAGGGTTTTGCGCCCAGATTTGGTAATAACATTTCCGTTCAGTATCTTGGAGAACTTCTTCAGTTCCTCCGCTGACAAGTCTTGGCCCTTGCATAATTTTAGCCATACCTCAATTCCGTCTAGGACATTTTGTGACAGAGACCAACCGGCCCCTTCTCTCCAGAAGAGATAACCATCATCCTTTAATCGGGAGGCGATCTTATTCGCAATGTAATTGGTCCGGGCTAAAATCAACCATTCACCACTCTCCAAGTCCAACTCCATGATATCACGGTGCCACGAAAGATTGCCCTTTCTTTCGACGGGTTGCCAAATCTTTTCCTGTCTGGTAGCGACTCGCCGTACAAGCTGGTCGGCAAATTTGTGCACGGTCAACGGTACACGGTACGACTTGTCGAGCACCACCTTACGGTCACTAGCCCCCAAGAAATCCGACACACGAACCCCCATCCATGAATAGATGCACTGGTCGTCGTCCCCGGCGTAGTAGACTTGCTTTGAGTTTGGAACCAGAACCTCTTTAACCATACGCCATTGCAGCGGTGCCAGATCCTGCGCTTCGTCGATGATTAACAAATCAAAGCGCGGACTAGTTCCCTGCTCGATGAAGTCCTCAATCATGTCCACAAAATCGCGCTTACGAAGCTCCTTCTTTAAATCTTCGTATGCTTTGGCCAAGACCCGAAGCTGTTGGAAGTGCAGTTTGTAATCACCTGCATCGTTGAACTGTTGTTCAATCGTAACCTCGCGCACCCGTGCTTCCTGAACCATAGACAGATACTTGTCGCCGCCCGCTCCGGGGATAAACAACACACCATCAGACATGTTGTTCGAAGCATTGGCTCTAAACTCTAAGCCAACAAGCTCCCCAAGTTTGTGGAAGTCTGCGCCCTTAAACACATCTTGTCCCCTCATGCCAAGACAGTTGAAGGCTAATGAGTGCAGCGTTCGAAACCAAATCAAGTCGCGAGAGTCAACATCCAACTCAGCCATTGCGCGAGTCTTAGCTTCCTCTGCCGCCTTCTTGCTAAATGACATAAACGCAATACGGTTCGGATCCATGCCAGCGGCGATAGCGTCCTTCACGATACTGATTAGGCGGGTGGTCTTGCCGGTGCCCGGAGGGCCAAAGATTGTCGTCTCCATCAGAACGGCACCTCCGTGCTGGCAACAGCAATATCAGGTGTTGACACCTCGGCAGCAAACTCTGGCACCCACCACACGCGCACTGACTTCCATTTGCCGCCAGATGTCTTGAAGCGTTTGACACCGTGCGAATCCGTACCGTCGTTCATCTCCTTGATGCGTTCTTGAATCTGCGCCCTCGTGTAGCTATCGAACTTCTTCTGCCGCAAAAATTCCATCAGCGAGTCAAGGCGGAAGTATGTCCGTTGCTCTTCGTTGTCAGTGTAAGGTTTGCCAAGCATGAGTTCTTCGACAGTTACAGCCTGCACACGGCCCGTGCAGTACCCCTCCAAAAGGTCTGTGAACTGCCCCTTGTATGTTAGCTCCTGGGGCACTTCGATCTGATTGCAGTTGTCCATTAGGTTGTTAATCAAACTTTGCCAGTCAGCATCCTTGGCCCGCTCCGGCATAAAGTTAAGCTGTTCCATGCAGCACCGTTGAAACAGTCGTGGGTTCTGTAGCTGATCTGTGTCTAACTCTAAACGTCGCCCATCGATGTCCAAGAACCACAGGCGCGGCTCAGACATAACAACTGATAAACCACTAATCGTGGGCAACGATCCACCGCCGCCGATTCCATGCGTCATGGTGCGACAGACATTCTTGTTGCAGTAGGATGCCATCGGCTCCTCGCTGCACAGATAACCCCACTCTTTCTTCTCAACCTGATTCTGAATCGTCACGATCTCTGACGCAGGCAAGGGCGGATGGAAGTCCTTGGCGTTGTGCTCTTCAAGCAGTGTCTTCCAGTTCACTTCGTCGTACTTCTTTAGAAAGATTCCAAGTTGGAAAGCAAACTTGTTCCGGCCTCCCTCAGATATACCCATCGCCAACATCTGTCGTACGCATGGAATGTAGTCTGGATAAAGGTCAACGCTGCCACCAATTGGCAGCTTACGAAACTCATTTGGATCGACGCTAACCTCATCGATCATGTCGAGAAACTGCTCTAACGTGGCCCCGTCGCCGTCCGGTAGAATCGCCGGACGCATCGTCTGTTCCGCATCAAAGTACGGAAGGTTAATAAAGTTCCCAACATCACCACGCTCGACGAGAACCTGCTCCTGCTTTGGGAACACCTCGCATTTACCGTGGCCCAAAAGCGCTGCAATTTCCGCAGCTTTGTCTCTGAATTCACCTGCACTCATCCACTCCTTAAAGAAAAAGAATACGTGGGCACCGCCCGACTTAGAACGGCACACGATACACGGTACATTGTTTTGAGATAGCTGTTTAATAAGCGCGGTATGGTCAAGCGGATACACATCGATATCCAACGCGCCAAACTTACACTTGTTGTCCTCGTTGATTGGGATGGCACCCACACCGTCGCCACCATCAAGGTGGGACTGAACAAGCTCAACAGTCAAAGGTTTACGGACGACGTAAGACTTTGCCTTTGTTTTCCCGGCTCTTCGTTCTTCTGAAATATCTGTACGTCCATGTGCAGCGCCAAACCCGGCAAACGCTGCCATGAACCTCTCCGCAAGGGACATGGCTTCCTCCAAAAAGGATGGGGATGCCGCCTGTGACAAAGGCTGTAATCGGCACGATACAGCCCAAGCGACACCCCCAACTGGTTAAAACGGTACTTCGTCGCTAAACGAATCAGCCTGCTTCATCTCTTCTTTCGAGGCTGCTGCCGTTTTAATTTCACCCTTCTGGAAGCTCTCCGCCATCTCTTTGGCTTCAAGCATCGCGTTGCCCATCTTAGATACATCTTCGACGCGCTCGACACGGAAGTTATACCAACTACCTTGGTCATTACTTTCCGCAATCGAAGACACACGCCAAGCCGTGCCGTAGATAGGCAGAAGGAACATGCCATTCTTACCCATTGCCCGCACCGATTTACGCTGCGAGTTCCACTTGCGAGACACCTTCAACTGGGTCTTCTTCATATCCATGACCGCTGGCTCATACTCGCCGGTAGCTTCGTCATAAACCAGAACCAGATGCTGATGCGTACGCACAAGCTCGTTGCCCGACGGCAGGATTTCTGCCGGTCCTTCCCTCGTCGTACGAGTGAGATCAGGGTCGTTCGGATTCTTTTCCCCTACGAAACCACCGCCCGCAGTCCGAAGCTGAAACTCAAGATACTTGGTTTCGAAAGCCACGGGGATGACGACCATACCCTCGTCCGCCTTATAGATGCGGTTCGATACGGTATTGAACAGGTCGCCCTGCTCCGCACCCTTAATATACAGGGAGTCCTGCTTGTTAAGCTGTGGCGACAGTGCCTGAAGAATCCGCAGAAACGGAATCTGCATCTCGTCGGAACCGATCTTCTCAAGACCAGCGCCCGCGTTCTCTTCAAACATGTCCATAAGATCCGCCGGAGCGACGGAGGTGGTGGTGGCTTCTGCTATTGCTGTTTTGCTCATTGGTTTACCCCTTTTTAATCACAGCACGATTGCCGACGTAAACGCCGAAAACGTCATAGTCGAGTTCTTGATTAGACTCGACACGATTCTTCACCCAAGACCTGAGAGTCATAGGATGAATGTGTGTCTTTTGGTTTGGCTCGAGACCTTGGTTTCGAAGATCATCGATCACGGCCCCCGCTACATTGTCCTGACCCATACCGAAGGTGACCACGACATCGTTCTTAATGATGTCTCCCTCACCAATAGATCGCAAAAAGCCAAAGGCTTCTGCTTTACGATCATCAGGGATTCGGGCTGACACATACTTATCGACCGAGACCTTGTTGCCATCGACAGTCAAGCTCTCAACGCCAAGCTCCTCCATCAGCGACGGGATGTCTTCCTCGTCGATGGTGCGCTTCTTGGCTTTCAGGTCTTTGAGATATTGTTCCGTCTGCTTGATCTCATCGTCAGTCTGTTGCGACTGACGGATCAGACGGGAGAGGCGGGTAGTCCCCTCTTCGCTAACTTGGTCAAACGCCTTGGCGCTAGCAGCCTCTTCTTCGAATAGCGAGAATACATCGCTCATCGTTCACTCTCCTTGTTACAAGTTTAACCCCTTCGGGTGTGCAGTCGGTTTTATTTATCAGTTGCGATCGTGTCAACCATTTTTATCTTCTCTAGGTATTCGCCGAACTTTTCACTGTCGCCGTGCCCCCTAAAGGTTGCATTGTATTCCCGTACAATATGTGACATCTGGCCTCCTATCGTACGCCCTTCGATGCCCGCAATATGCTTCAGGACTTTATGCACTTGATTTGGAACCGCTACTGACTTGTACCGCGTATTGTCCATGTTATCTCCTTGTGGATCACGCTATGTTGTGCAACCCTAACACACCGGGCTGGGATTAAAAAGGATTCTTTATGACAATCGACTACCGAATCAAGGATGGCAAGCGGTGCGAATTGCTTGCCGCTGACTGGCTTATATCGCAGGGTTGTCATGTATTCACTCACGTTATGGAACAGGGTCCGGTCGATATCGTAGCGTTATCACCCAACGATGAATGGCTGTTCTTTGACGTAAAAAAAGCAGGTCGTCGAAAAGACGGTTCAATAGTAAACCGAACCTTGACAGACAAACAAAAGAAGCTCGGTATCCGACTTCTATATGTCGATCTTGATACGGGACAGTGTCATCTGTACCCCCATCAATTCAAACCTGGCCCCACATCGGAACAAAACGCCGGCAACCGGCAGTTCAAAGGTGTTAAACCTCAAGCCACTTCCTCACTTCTTCTCCCAAGGTCACCCCCGCCAGATCAATCTTGTCCTTGAGTGCCTTAACGATATTGATGTCAATAGTCTTAGGCACAACAAGATCCACATACAAAACACTGTGGTTCTGCCCGATCCGGTGGCACCGATCTTCTGACTGCCACCTCGTCGCAAGGTTATAATCGTTGGCGTAATAGATCACGTTCGTTGCAGCAGTCAGCGTTAACCCAAAACCAGCGGTCTGTGGATTGCCTACAAAGAAACGTGCTTCACCCGTTTGAAAATCACGAATCGCATCTTGCCGTTCCTGATCTGTGGTGTCGCCGAAATAACTGACCACGGACGCCGGTCCATGGACTTTTTTCAACTCACGAACAATTTGTTTTATGTCGTATCGGAAGCGTGACCAGATGATGACCTTACCTGTCATCTCATCGATGGTGTCTAGCATCGCTTGTATGCGATTGCTTTTTACCTCAACCAGTTCTCCATCATCTGTCATAAGATGTCCGCATAGAACCTGCTGCATACGAAGCAGCTTTGTCATCACCTCCGGCGCCGTCACCATCTCACCTCCTTCGAGCAGTGCTATAGCAGCGCCCTTCAAAGTGCTGTAGTGCCGTGCTTGATCGTCTGTCATCGCGACTTCACGGGTTGTGTATATTTTATCAGGTAAGTCGAGTGCGTCTTCTTTCGTCACCCTGTACGAAAACGTACCTAGCTTGTCTGTTAACTCCGGTAGGTTGCGGTAGCCAATAATTTCAGTGAACGAATGATTACCCATGCGCTGTGTGCGCGTCATCGCATACCGGTGTTGAAACGACCAATAGCTTTTGAACCCAAGAAGATCCGCGTTAAGAAAGGCGCACTGCGCGTACAAATCCATAGGAGATTTGGTGACAGGAGACCCTGTCAGGATTCTTTTATATGCAGCTTTTTTGCCGAAGAGGACCAGCGTCTTAGTGCGTTTGGCTTTGGGATTCTTGATTGTAGTGGACTCATCAAGGCCAAGTAGGAAACTGCTGCTCTGTGTGAACGCACCCACAAATGCGGGCAGCTTCTTTGTCGCGAACCCTTCCACGTTTGCCAGAAGGATGCGCAGGACACCACGCTCTTGTATGGAGTCGCGCAACTTACGCGCCTGAGACTTGTTGGGATTCGGATTCCATACATAAACCTTGTGCGGAACGTCCTCGGGGAAATGTATGGGAATCTCCGCCGTCTCCCAGTTGCGGTAAACACCTTTCGGCGCAACAATAACCGCAGTGTCAATGCGGCCCTGCTCGTAGAGCCAGACCAGGTTGTCAATAAGCACCTTCGATTTGCCACAGCCCATCTCCATAAAGTAGGCATAGTTGCGCTTGTCATACGAACGCTTGAGTGCTTCAAGCTGGTGAGCGTACGGCTCTGTTTTGAAATTGAACATTCATATCCACCCCAATGCCGAAGACGCATATGTTATATTATTGTTGTCTCTCGGCCTGTATTTATTCTCTGGCTGGCAGGCTCGAGGATCATCCTCGAACCGCTGACCGTCGTACAATTCCTCCACCTCATCGGGAAACAAGAAAGGACCATGATAGCCTGTGACCCTGCTCCCGTAAGGCAGTCGAATCCAATTCTCCAGTCTAGCCAACTGGGGGATCGTCTTCTCCGGTATCCCACTCAGGGACGAAATAGAAAACGGTGGGTGATTCATCTCCCACATCCTCTTCGCCACCAGCACAGCTAGATGCGGATGATGTGGGAAACTTGACGACGTTATCGTCAGGTTCAGGGTGTACTTCAGGACTGTTGAGCAAGCCTGTTGATCTTTTTCCATCTTTACTCATCCTCTAAACCTCCCGTCATAATCCCAAAACGAGCGGCTTCCATGTACCATAGAACTTCTGCTGGGTCAGGGACAGTTGTAATCATCTGCACCTGACCTTCTTTGTTCTCACCTATGATAACCACATCCTTAAATGTTTGGCCCGCAGCATCACACACAAATGACACAGGGTCGGTTGACTTTGTTATTTTCTTAATTGGAAACGAAACTACATTGTCACTCATGTTAAGCACTCTCCTTGACAACAATCGTCGATCACGCTGCCACATGCAGCGCACTGGTAGTGCCCATGTACTTCAATCTTACCGGTACGTCCACATCGCGGGCAGCGATCTTGAACATTGTCCACCATAGATTTATGGATATCCGTCAGAAGTTTGTCACGCTTGTCAGGCACTACATGATGCCTGCGAATTCCATGCCAGTTGGGGTCACGTTGTTTCATGTCTGTTCCTTATCAGCGGTACGGCAAACAATGTTGATAACCACCGGTTCTGTAGACTCTAACGTCATCGCTCGGAACATACTCTCTTCGTTGCGGTAAGACCACGCTTCGCAGATAGCCAGACTTTTAAAACGCTCATCACTTTGACGCATGTAGCATTTGTTTACCGGCAGTCCATTCACGTCCGCCGCAAAGCAGACAGCTATTATCGCAACAAACATATCACCCTCTCAGAACCCGTTGCCATGCTTCCATGACCTCATCTGCTCGTCCCGGCCCATAATCATCAGGCCACTCGGCGATCTTGTCTAGCATCTCATCGACGCACCACTCGATCACCTGAACCGCAGTAGCCCATTCCATCTGCGGAGCCTTGCCCGCAATATCCTGCTCAGTCGCCATTAGTAATGTCTCCTTTGCCATTCAAGTCTCCTGTTAAAAAGGGGTATTCCATAGATTTACCGTATCTACTCTGCCTCAAAAACATCCTAAAAAAGGCAGGGGGCGGCACGGCTTTTATAAATAGTTGCACCCGATGCATAAGCCTCGCGGGCGGGTGCAAAAACAACATCTATGGCCTTGAGGACGCTACCCTTGTCGCCCTGTGAGGAGATGCCACCCCTCCCGCTTATTCCAACGCACCAGCTTTCATAGCCAGCGATTCTTCATCCTCGGTCCACGATTCATTGTTCATGGATATTTCTAGATCACAATTTGAACAACGCACCGGCCAATAAATCTGGTTAAGCTCAGGTAGTGCTGTGTCACATTTAGGGCACCGCCCCAACGACAGCCGCCGTTCAAATGTCCCGTCTCCTGGGTCAATCAATGCTGCGTTCCTTCTTCTTCATCCAAGTTCTCAACCACAGCTTGGTTCGCGCTTTGTAGCGCAGCAGACAATACTTCATTATAGAATAATGGATTGTAGCGGTTGTTGGCCAGCAAAAGAGTTGCCCCCGCAGTCATCAATACATATGCAATCAGATCTGGATCAATATCCCGCTTTGCGAATCGATCCATCATTGCGTTTACCGCTTTTGAAACGATCACCATTTCGGCACCGGAACCCACTTTTGGTTGTTTGTCTTCCATTATTTTTTCTCCTCAACGCCCCAGTTTTCAACCCTAATGCAAAGCGCTTCCTGATTAATAGGCATGTTTTCCCAAAATGTTTGAGTCGATGCCACATGACACTCTGCCATAGTATCGTAGCCGCCCAGAGACTTGGTGTCGAACTCATCGACACCAAACCCTGTGACCAGCAACAGAACCCAGACGGTCTTCATTGGTAGTCTTCTGGAAAAACGATAGCTTGCAACCGCCATCCAAACGAGTTTTTCGGCAGCTTGCCCATGTCAACCAGCGAATCATAGATATAATCCACCAAAGCAGCCTGCGTTTGTGCAGGGAGTCCATAACTCATGTCGATGAACATTTCACCTTGTGTGCCGTATTCAACCTCGTCAGGCACACCACCGATTTGCACGACCTTCATTCTTCGTCCTCCTCTTTCACATCCTCGGCAAAGACATAGTCCGCCCAGTATGCGCCGACTGTCTGCGGCGGCTTGAAATCAAACTCGGAATGCAGTGTGTGGATGATTGCATCCATCTTCCGCAGATCAGACAGCCACATGTCGTTGCATTCCTCGACCGTGTTCTTGATATCCTTCAGATCGTTGTGGATCTTCAGCATGGTCTGACGCATTTCGCGCGTCACTCGCTTGTCATATATACTCACCTAAAATCTCCCTTCTATAGGTTTCGTCTTCACAGGCACACTCGTCGCAACGAATGTCCCCAAAATAGCTGGTATGTTCCCAGCATCTCTCACCGCATTGGTCGCACTCGACGCCTTCATAGTCATCCATGACGCTTCCAATCCTCGTTGTCTCTGGTCTTCCGCTTGTGGCAGTTAGCGCACAGTGCTTGGAACTTGGTACACGGATCACGGTTGCTTTTTACCATCCGATTCACCTCGTTGAAATTATGCTGCCCGTTCTTCTTCACCTCGGAATCCTTGTCCCTTTGCAAGATGTGGTCGATCTCCAGCACGACAGGGTCAGACTCGCCGCAACGAGCACATGCCCCGCCCAGTGCTATAATCGCATCCTTTCTCCGCTTCGCCCTCGATCTCCGATTAGAATCGAGGCACATACTCCACTCCTCTCCTGTGTAACTGCTTGACGTACATGTACTGTCGCCAAGCCGCATCGATTTCATCCTGCGGTGCCTCGTCAAAACACAGATCACCGAACTCGCGCATGAGCCGACGAACCTCGTCGGCCACATGCATCAGTCTGGGATCAGTGGAAGGGGCTGACATCAATCCTCCTTACCGCGTAGTCACGGAACATGTTCAAGATGACAGCTTTGCTGTGAGCAAAAACAGTCAGGTTCACGTTATGGGTGATGCCAAAAGCGGACGTTGGCATTTGAATCTCAACCCAGTACGCCTTTCGTTTATCAATCTTTCCCACGGAATATCTCCTCCAGCCTGTTGATCTGTTCCTGCAACATCTCAGGCGTCTCGTCCCGTCTCCTTGGAGAACGCTGACCTGTCATGTCCTCCTGCACCTCGTCATAGACTCGCAGATTCGTCGCACCATGCTCGGCGGCCCACGAATCACGGCTCATCCACGCGGCATCTTCTTCCATGCCGATCAGCCAATCACTTACCTTACCCATCACTCTTCTCCCTGATACTCGTAGGTGTAGTTGTATTCAGCATCCAACCCGTGCCATGCCTCTTCATAGGCATGATCCCAGTTTGTGTGGTAGCCGGTGGCTACGTCCTCGTCGGCGATACCCTTCGCCCAAT
>Ga0208899_1000562_pt1 | contig 27841 bp, 20 predicted proteins | sample VirMetDEL_Nov_24_FD_184518 | JGI IMG/M metagenome (GOLD analysis project Ga0208899, IMG submission 184518) | Aqueous microbial communities from the Delaware River and Bay under freshwater to marine salinity gradient to study organic matter... | ecosystem: Environmental > Aquatic > Marine >... | reverse complement strand
ACATGGTGATTTTAGAGACAATACTAAAAAATTATTTTCTTCAGACTTCAAAGGTTTTGATTTTAATGTAGGAGATAAAAAATTTAGATATGGCGTAAAAGATCCGGCTAAGGTTGGCGAAACTCAGTCTGATGTACAAAACTTTGTTAGTAGATTTTCTAATGATGAAGGTCAAATTGTAGATCAAAAAGGGTATCATAAAGCAATGTATGCTGCGATGAATGCTGATAAACTAGCTCATCATTTTTATGAACAAGGAAAAGCTGATGGCATTAAAAATGTTATTAGTAGTTCTAAGAATCCATCAAAAGACGGACCTAGGCAAGTTGCTGACGGAAATGTTTTTATAAACGGGTTAAAAGTAAAATCAATTAGTGGTTTGGATTCATCAAAATTAAAAATTAAAACAAAAAAATTTAACTAATTAAAATTACAAATTATGGCTTTAACTCCTCAATTTGGTTCGATAATACCATCGCAAGCTCAACAAACTCTTGCGAGTAATTATCTACAATTTGACAATGGCACGAACGATTTCGCACAACAATACTTACCTGAGCTTTATGAGCAAGAGGTAGAAAGATATGGTAACAGAACGTTATCAGGATTTTTACGTATGGTTGGAGCAGAAATGCCGATGACATCTGATCAAGTTATTTGGTCTGAACAAAACAGACTACACATTTCATACGATAACTGTACAGTTGCTGGTGCTGCCGGTGCTGCTGCAACTATCACAATCCCTGTTACAGCTGCTAACGCTGCTGTGCCAATACTAAACGTTATTTCTCCACTATCAACTATTGTTGTAATGGATGGCTTCGGAAACGAAGTAAAATGTTTAGTTACATCTTCTGATACACGCGCTGCCGGTGGTGGTGGTAATCCAGGAAGATTAGTAGTTGAACCTTACCAAGGTGCTAACCTTGCTGCTAGCGGTATCGTTAACGGTAATCCAGTTAAGATCTTTGTATACGGTTCTGACTTTCAAAAAGGAAGTAGTACATTAAACGCGCCTCAAGGTGCTAATGTTGGAGCGTCAGCTGCTAACCCTATGGTTACTGTTGATCCTGCATTTACTACTTTTTCTAACTCTCCAATAATCTTAAGAAGCCAATACACAATTAATGGTTCTGACACAGCTCAGATCGGTTGGGTAGAAGTTTCTACTGAAGATGGTACTGGAGGTTATTTATGGTATCTAAAAGCTGAGTCTGAAACAAGACTAAGATTTGAAGATTACTTAGAAATGGCAATGGTTGAAGGTGAACTTAATGCAGGCGCTGCTGGTGTACCAGCTGCTAATCCTGGAACTGAAGGTTTATTTGCTGCTATTCAAAATGGTGGTAACGTTGAAGTAGGTTTCACTGCTGCTGCTGGTTTAGATTCATTTGATGACATTCTTAAAAACCTTGACACTCAAGGAGCTATTGAAGAAAACATGTTATTCTTAAACAGAGCTACTGCTCTTGATTTTGATGATATGTTAGCTGGTATCTCTGGAGGTTTTGCAGGTGGTGTAGCTTTCGGTTTATTCGAAAACTCTGAAGAAATGGCATTAAACTTAGGATTCTCTGGATTCCGTAGAGGGTCTTACGATTTCTATAAAACAGATTGGAAATACTTAAACGACGCTTCAACGCGTGGTGCACTTACTGGTCCTTCTTCTATTGAAGGTGTATTAGTTCCTGCAGGTACTTCAACTGTTTATGACCAAATCTTAGGTACAAACATTAGACGTCCTTTCTTACATGTAAGATATAGAGCTTCTCAAGCTGATGACAGAAGAATGAAATCATGGTTAACTGGTTCAGTTGGTGGTGCATTCACATCTTCATTAGATGCAATGGAAGTAAATTTCTTATCTGAAAGATGTTTAGTAACTCAAGCTAGAAACAACTTTGTATTATTCAAAGGGATCTAATTGATTCAACAAATGTAATTCTTACCCTCGTTGTACTGACGGGGGTAATTATTACCCTTATTAAAATTATTTAATTATATTATATTATGAAAAAAACTAAAGAAATCCTTAGCTCTGAAAAAGGCTGGGAAATAAAGGATAGACATTATTATTTAACGGGTAACAAAAGTCCGTTAACATTAACTATACCTAGTAAGCATACAAAAAAACACGCTTTATTATTTTACGACGAACAAAAAGGAATGCAAAGAGAGTTGCGTTATGCAACAAATCAATCCTCTGTTTTTGTAGATGAACAATTAGGTGAAGCCACTATGGGTCACATAACTTTTAAAGACGGTGTTTTAACTGTTAAAAAAAATCAACAGAACTTACAAAAAATGTTATCACTATACCACCCTTTGTTAAATGGTATATACAGAGAACATGATAAAGTTGAAGTTGCAATAGATGAGTTAGCTAATATTGAATTAGAAATAGATGCTTTAAACTCAGCTAAACAAATGGATATAGAACATCAAGAAGCTATATTAAGAGTAGAACTTGGTAGTCAAGTAGGTAAAATGAACTCTAAAGAAATTAAAAGAGATTTACTTTTATTTGCTAAACAAAATCCAAGCACCTTCCTAGCTTTAGCTAACGATGAAAATGTTCAACTTAGAAATTTTGCTATAAAAGCAACTGAAATAAACATAATTAAATTATCTGCAGATCAAAGAACTTTCACATGGGGTTCTAACGGTAAAAAATTAATGACCGTTCCTTTTGACGAAAATCCATATTCAGCTTTTGCTGCATATTTAAAGACTGATGAAGGTGTAGAGATATATAAATCTATAGATAAAAAAATAAATTAACAAGTGATTATAATAATAGGTGATCACTTGTGTGGTCACCTAATATTAATACAATAATAACTTATGGCAATTAACGTAAATACAGTATACACGACTGTCTTGTCTATTTTAAATAAAGAACAAAGAGGATACATAACGCCTGATGAGTTTAATAAATTAGCTACACAAGTACAGTTAGAAATATTCGAAAACTATTTTGAGGACTATAATCAACTATTAAGAATACCACAAACAGATACAGAATACGTTAATAGACAAAGAAATTATAACACAGCAATATCTATATTTAAACAGTTCGGCACGACAACAAGTGTTCCTGTGGGATTAGTAAGATCACTAAGTATAACTAATGCTGGATCTGGTTATTCAGGAGCTACAAATAGAGCAACCACAGATGTGGGAGCTGGTAGTGGTTTAACTGTTGATATTGAAACTGTAGTTCCAGGATTTTCAGTTATAAACGCGGGTCAAAACTATACAAATGGCGTAAATTTAGCTACAACAACAGGTGGTGGTGGAACTGGTTTGACTGTAAATATAAATAGTGTTGGTGTTAGTGGTAATATCACTGGTATAACAATAAACCAACCTGGTACAGGTTATGCTAATGGTAATGAAATATTAACCATAGTACAAGCAGGACAAACAGGTACACAGTGTACAATAAAATTAAGCTCACCTAGTATAGGTGCTATACAAAATATAAGTGTAAATAACGGCGGTAGTGGATATAGTGTTGGAGACGTTATAGGTGTTACTGGTCCAGGATCATTAGCTACAGCTACAGTGAGTTCAATCAACACATCATTATATTTTCTTCCTCCATCAAACACACATAGAATTGGTACTGTTATATTTAAAGATAAAGAAATACAAAGAGTTGATAGAAATGAACTTCTTTATTTAAACCTTTCGCCAATAACAAAACCTTCCGAAACTTTCCCTATTTACACATATGAACAATCAACTATAGGAACTAGTGGTAATGACACAGGTCAGCAACATATATATGTTTATCCTGAATCTATAACTACAGCTAGTGATGTGACTGTAAGTTATATAAGAAAACCTAATAATGTTGTATGGGGTTTTACCACTGGAACTTTAGGTCAATATATTTACAATAAACCCTTGTCAACTCAATTTGAATTATCTAATATAGAACAAACAGAAGTTATATTAAGGATACTAGCTTACGCAGGTGTTGTTATAAGAGATCCTCAAGTGGTACAAATAGCATCTCAAGCAATTCAAGCAGAAGAAACAAACTCTAAATCATAATAAATCATGGCAGGTAGCGTAATCAAACCTCAACCGCAAGACGGACTTATACAGGAAACTGGTCAACAATACTTTCAAGGTACTCAACCTTTTAAAGGTACTAACACTGCTGGTCAAGTATTAAAAACTACATTTAATACTGATTTAATTTTTTATGATTCTACGCCTGGTACAGAGAACTATGCCTTAAATAACTTTAAAATATACACTAGCGCAAGTGCTATTCCAGGAAGTTGGACAGAAAAAACAACTAACTACAGTGTCAATGGTAATGATATAACATTTACTACAGCAAGTTCTGACTATATAGTAGTGCAGCTAAAAATACTAGATGGTGGTAAGTATGGTAACACAATTGATCAAAAAGCTTTTGGTCAAACAGTTGAAGATAACTATGGAGGTTATCAATATCTGAAACTACAAGACATTGTAAATAATTTTATGGTGGCTTTTGTTGGAGAGGGAAAACTTATATTAGATGTAAAAAGAACTGATATTATTTTCCACGCAAAAAGAGCTATACAGGAATTTAGCTATGATACTTTGAAGAGTATCAAATCTTCTGAATTATCAATACCAAATAGTTTAACTTTAGTTTTACCGCAAGATTACGTTAATTACGTTAAGCTCTCGTGGGTTGATCAATTAGGTGTTTTAAGACCTATATACCCAACAAATAACTTAACAACAAGTCCTTACAATACTCAAATACAAGATTCATCAGGCATACCTACGCAGGACAATTACGGTAATGATGTTGAGGGAACTTCTCAGACACAAGAAAGGTGGCATAATAGTAATATTGGTTTAATCAATGGTGATTTAAATTCAAATAATTTTACTAATGAAATGTGGGCTTATAACTGGGACTACGGTGGTGATTTCTTTGGAGGTAGCTGGGGACAAATGTTTGGCTTAGAGCCACAAACTAGTCAAGTAAATGGTTGGTTTAATATGAATGAAAGAGAAGGTAAAGTTTCTTTTTCAAGTAACTTAAAAGATAAGTTAATTATATTCGAATATATATCAGATGGTTTAGCTACTGATATGGACACTAGAATACCTAAATTAGCTGAAGATGCTATGTACTCATATATAACACATGCTGTAATAGCTAGTAGAATTGGTCAACCAGAGTATATAGTACAAAGATTAAAAAGAGAAAAAAGCGCAAAGCTTAGAAATGCTAAAATAAGATTATCTAATATTAAACTTGATGAAATAGTTCAAGTAATGAGAGGTAAATCTAAATGGTTAAAACACTAAATTAAATGGCTGAAGTTAAAAATGCTTTTATAGCTTCTAAAATGAACAAAGATCTTGATGCAAGACTTGTTCCGTCAGGAGAATACAGAAACGCAATAAACGCTCAGATTAGTAGATCTGAAGGAGCAGATGTAGGCGCTTTAGAAAACGTTTTAGGTAATCAACTTAAAGTAGATTTTTCTTTATTAGTTTCTCTACCATCAGGTACTTTAAAAACAATAGGTACTTATGTAGATGAAATTAATAATTTTATATATGTTTTTTTAACAAACTATACAGGTAGCGCTTATAGTACTACAGCTAAAAACTATATATTTAGATATGACGTTTTAAGTGGTAACTCTGTTAAACTTGTAGAAGGTGCTTTTTTAAACTTTTCTACACAAAATAAAATATACGGTATAAATGTTTTAGAAGATTTTTTATTTTTTACTGATAATAGAAATCAACCTAGAAAAATTAATACAGTAATAGCGGCTGGATATGGTAATCCTTACAACAGCGAAGATACAATAAGTGTAGCTAAAATTAATCCATACCAACCAATACAACTTTATCAAAAAATAACATCTAGCATAGCAAGTGGTTTTACCTCACCATCAACAAACCAAGCAGTAAATAGCTATCAAACTACCATGCAAAATGTTAGTGATGAAAAACTACCCGATGGTACTAGTAACAATCCTTATTATGATCCTAATTTTGTTGGTGACACAGAATTACTAGATGATAAATTTATTAGATTTTCTTATAGGTTTAAATTTAAAGATGGAGAATACTCTTTATTAGCTCCATTTACTCAAGTAGCTTTTATACCTAAACAAGATGGTTATTTTTTATATGATGCTTCGGATAACGTAAACGATATGAACGATGCTTTACAAAGTACAGTTGTTCAGTTTATGGAAAATAAAGTAGATAAAATACAATTAATAATACCTATGCCTTTAAACGAGGTTGGAGCTTCTCTAACCATGGGTACTATTGGTAGTTCGTTAGATATTGATGAAATAGATATTATTTATAAAGAGTCAGGAAACTTGTCTATACAACTAGTGGACACTATAACATCAACTCAACTAACAGGTAACTCTACTTTTTATAATTATTCTTACAATTCTACTAAACCGTGGAAAACTCTTCCACCTTCAGAATTAACTAGAGTTTATGACAAAGTACCTGTTAAAGCTTTAGCTCAAGAAGTTACAAGTAATAGAATTGTTTACGGTAACTATCAAAACAAACACACCTCTCCGGAGTCGTTAGATTATAATCTAGCAGCAACATTTAAAAGTGCTTTTGCTGTAAATACTGGTGCTAACGAAGTGACTAACACTACCAGCATTGTAGAATATCCTAACAGTACTTTAAAGCAAAATAGAAATTATCAAGTTGGATTTGTTTTAGCGGATAGATACGGAAGATCTTCTTCTGTTATATTGTCCAATGCTGATGACAACATACAATCAGGAGGGGTTAATTACGGCGGATCAACCTTGTATTTACCATATAGAAACGCTTCACTTCAAACTGAAACTTTTCCAGGTGATTCTTTAAAGGTAATATTAAATTCTTCTATAGGACCAGCAGATCCTAACCCATCAACCAATTGGCCAGGTATATACAACGGAGACAAAACAAGTTCTGAGTATAATCCTTTAGGTTGGTATTCTTACAAGATAGTTGTAAAACAAACAGAGCAAGATTACTACAATGTATATCTTCCCGGTGTTATAGCTGGACAACCTAAAACATCTGAAGATAGCACTAATGAAAATCAAAATACTTTATCTCACGCTGTTTTATTAAATGATAATATAAACAAAGTACCTAGAGATTTAACAGAAGTTGGGCCACAACAAAAACAATTTAGAAGTTCAGTTCGTTTATTTCCAAGAGTTATAAATACAAACAAAGTACCGACTAATAACGCTGCTAATGATCAGTATACTATAGGTGAGGGTAACAAACAATTTCAAGCAACACAAAAAGGTTTAACAGTTTCAACAATATCAACTCTTAGAGACTTGTTTGATTACGATCCTAGTGATCCGCCTGTTCCAGATCAATTTCCTCAGTTTTATTTATATGATTCTAATCCATTAATTGCTAGATTAAGTACAGAAAGTAAATTAGGTGAAGCACCAGACTTTGTAACCCCTTCTGGTAATAAGTCTTACGAAAGTGGCAGCGCTGTATTTGGTACGCCATTTTTTCCTTCAAGCAGCAACTGTAATGATGGTGTTGTTAGTGATACAACCTCTTATTTCACATCATCAAACATGCCAGCATTTGTAACAGGTGTATTAGGTCTACCAATAGCATATCCTGGTAGCACTAATCCTTTTGAAGCAAATTGGGCTGGAGGTCAAACAGGAATAGATATTGAGGGATGGAAACTAGATTGTACAGGCACTGGAGCTTCAGGTAACGCCGCTGGTACTAATAAAAAGAATTGGTTATTGTTTGGTGATGATGCTCAAATACCTGTTGGAAAGCAAGTTAAAATAACTGGTAGACGTGGTGGTATAAACCCTGGAATACAGCAGTTATCTGTAATGGAAACAGATCCTGTAGATTCTTTAATTGATATATATTATGAAACAACATCAGCTGGATTAATAACAGATATAAACAACGTTACGGCTACAGACACTGGTGCGGCAACTTCTTTATCTGGATTTGTACCTGTAGGTTTTAATGAAGGAATTGCTCTTAATGCTAGCGTTTTTAATGCTAGTAATGGTGTCAAAGCTTTAAACGCAGCAAATCAAGTTATACGTACGTCTGACACTTCTCCATCTGGATCTAACGTTGTTGTGTTCACTATGACAAGCGTAATGAACAACGAGTCAACACCAGCTAATGTGACAAGTTATTTTTCAAACTGGACTGGTAATCAAGGAACTGGTTTTACCGTGACTATAAATCAAGATTTCTTAAATAATGTTTGGTATGGTAGCAATGTAGGTCAAAGAACTTTCATATTTAACTTTACTGTTTCTGTAAACGGCTTTAGTAACTCTACAGCATTTTCAAGAACTTTAGACTTAGGAAATATAAACCCTATATTATGCCCTAATGGTAATGCTATAAATGTAAATTTAAGCGTATCAGCTAGTCAGATAACAAATATTGTAGCTAAAAACGGTGCGAGTCCTTGTGTGGCTAATGGTAATTTAAATTCAGGTAGAGATATTACATGGAGTGTTATTTCAGCTATAGGGGCTAATGGTAATAGTTATTTAAATAGATTTTCAATAGCAAGCACAGCTACAAATCTACAATCAACAGCTACGCTTAGTAGGAATCTTGGTGGTGGTTTTATAACTCAAAACTATACTATAACAGCTAGAGCTAGTGATCCAGGCGGTTCAACAGATCAAGTAGTTAATGTAACAATGGGTAATACACCTCAGTATGTTAAAGATCATGTTTTAACATTAGTACTAGCAGGTGAAAGTCAAGGTGATGATTTCGAATGTACAATAATAAGTATAAACGATAGCACCACAACAAATAATGGGTGGTATATTTTTGATTATGAGTGGGACACTTTAAATAACTCTAATCCTATATTACTAGATAGAACTAACGCTTGTACTGGAAGTTGTTCTGGGTTTACTGGTGAGTGGTTTTTTAGCTCAACAAGTCAAGCTGCTGCTTTAGATTTATGGGAGGCATCTAAACCGAACGGATCTTACGCGGGATCAACTACTACAACTGTTAGCATAGGATCAACCTATCAGTTTGCTATTGTATAATGAAACTGTATAGTAAAAAAGAAATAGATATCTATATAGAAAAATTGCTAGAGTTAAAGTGGGATACATATAACTTATACTTAGTAGGTGGCGCACTTTATAAACAAGAAACAAAAGACATAGATATATGTATTGTTGGATGTGATAATTCAAATAAAGTTTCTAAATTAATAGAACAAAGCAGAAGTTTAGGTCCATTTGATATCTACTATTGTAACAAAGATCAAATAGGTAAACAAAAACCATATGCTGCTAAGTCTTATGATAGAGGACACAGTAAGGCAAAGCAAAGAAAAGGTGAATGGATTGATGGTTTATTCTGGCAGCATTTAGACTTTTCATCTAAAAAATTTAATCCAAAACCACTATTAATATATAGAGGTATCGGAAGTTAATAAAAAAATAAGTAACTATATTAATATGGCGGCTATAATAGAAGTAAAATATTTCAACTCTTTTCTATTGAAAAAGACTATTGGTAGTACAAGTAAGCTACCTTTGTGGAATGGCTCTAGAGGTATTCCTAAAGTTGGTAATATGCAGGGTGGTTATAGCCAGGTTGGAACAGCTTATAGTTCAACAGACAACTGGCTTGTAGAAGAATCTAGAATACGAGGTGGTTATAACAATACTATTGTTGATTTAGGGCCTAGAGCTTTTCTAGTGGAAGAAGAGTTAAATGGTGTACAGAGAATAAACTCTTTGATATATTCTGGAATATTTAATTCTAGAACAGGTATAAACCAAACAAATGTTTTTCCAGTTGGTGATGATATTAGTAAGAGTTTAGATCCTTCACAGGGTAGTATACAAAGGTTATTTGCTGAAAATACAAACTTAACTATATTTCAAGAAAATAAAGTTAGCTATTCTTTAATAGATAAAGATGCTATATATACAGCTGAAGGTGGTGGTGTTCAAATAAGTCAATTAAATTTAGTGTTAGGTCAGATAGTACCTTACTTAGGTAATTTTGGTATAGGTAAAAATCCAGAATCATTTGCAACTTATGGATTTAGAAAGTACTTTGTTGATCCAGATAGAGGCGCGGTATTAAGACTGTCTAGAGATGGTATAACTGAAATATCTAATTACGGTATGTATGACTTCTTTAGAGATGAATTATCTAATGTAAACACTAGTACTAGTTCTGGAAATATACCAGGTGGTTGGGATATACACAATAAGCAATATGTAGTTTCTTTACAAAATACAGCTAATAATAAATTTAACACATTATCTTTTGATGAATCAGTAAGAGGTTGGACTAGTTTCTTTACTTACAAACCAGAGTTTATGGTTAGTTTAAGAAATGATTTCTATAGCTTTAATAACGGTATATTGTATCAACATTATAGTGATTCTGTAAACAGAGGTAATTTTTATGGAACAAATAATAATACGTCTATAACGTTTATATTTAACCCTAATGTAAGCATGTCTAAAAACTTTAAGACTGTAAACTATGAAGGTAGTAACGGTTGGAGAATAGACTCTATAGAATCTGATCAAACTGGACCTGATAGTTATAATGGTACATATAGTAATGTTACAGACCTTACGGCATCTATACCTAGTTATTTAGGTGGAGAATATATATTAAACCCGGCTACTAACGAGGTTGTTTATCCAGCACAGTATGGTACTGTATTTGGAAATGATAATCCTCCATATAATAGAAATTATGCTGGGTTCGTTAGAAAAGAAAACAAGTATGTTGCAAACTTAATTAACGCAACACCATCTACTCAAGGTGAAGTTATTTTTGGTAATCAAATGAGTGGTATAAAAGGGTACTTCACAACAGTAACAATATCAACAGACGATTCAACAGCAGTAGGAGAAGTTAAAGAATTATTTGCTGTCTCTTCTGAATATGTACAGTCGGCTTATTAAATTAAATTAAATGGATTTTAAAACAAGAACATTACTAGAGGAAGACTATAGTATGTTAGAAAACTGGTGGAAAGCTTGGGGCTGGCCAGCGGTAAGTAGAGATATACTACCAGACAATGGAACTGGTGGAGTGATGGTTGAATACAAAGACAAACCTATCGTAGCTGGATTTATATACTGGAGCAATTCTGGTTTATGCTGGTTTGATTGGGTTGTATCAGATCCTGAAGGTAGCAAAAGAGCTAGACCTTTAGCTGTAAAACTTTTGATTGAAACAGTTGAACAGATGGTAAAAGATGCAGGTAAGAAATGCATCATGTCAATAAGCAGAAGTAACAGTCTGTTAAAGATACATAAAAAATTAGATTGGGTTGTTGATGAAACACCTTCCCATGAAATGATAAAAAGAATAATTTAAAACATTAAAAATATGGCATTAGCAACAGCAGCAGCAGTAGTAGGTGTAACAGCAACAGTAGTTGGCGGAGCCGTGTCAGCTAACCAAGCTAAGCAAGCAGCAAAAGGATATAAGAACGAAAAAGAAAGAGCTAGGGCAGAGATTGAACAAATAAAATCAGAGAGAACCCCTATAGTAAATCCATATGCTGGGGTCACTGATCTTAGTGGTATGGTAAGTAATCCGTTTGCTAATCTAGGTGTTGCAACTCAAGCTGCTGAATTCCAAGCAGAACAAGCCGATATGTCTTTAGCTAGTAGTTTAGATTTATTAGCAGCAACAGGTGCGGGTGCAGGTGGTGCAACCGCTTTAGCTCAAGCTGCATTGCAAAGTAAAAAAGGTATATCCGCTAGCATAGAACAACAAGAGGCTGCTAACGAAAAACTTAGAGCACAGGGTCAAAGCGAAGCTGATAAGTTAAAAATGAGTGAGCAAATGAGATTACAACAAGCGGATGCCGCGGGAATACAATATGAATTTCAAGCCAGAGAAGCTAGAACTAACGCTGACTTAGGCTTTGCTGCTGGTAATATGCAGCAAGCTTCACAAAATCAAGCAAATGCTAAAGCAGCTCAAGGTCAGGCTTGGGGTAATGCTATAAGTGGAATAGGTGGAGGATTAATGGCTGCTGCTCCTGGACTTAAATAAAACAAAAATATGAGTGCATACGACAACCCAAGAATAATAAACGATCAATCCGCTATGGCTTGGGCTAACGCCTCTGCTAAGGTTACACAAACTATGCTTCAGGGTATACAAAACGTTGTAAAGTTTAGAAATCAACAGAAAGCTGTTGCTGAAGCAAAACAAGAAAAGTTTAATTCAGTATGGACAGCTGCTTCACTTACTCAAAACAAAAACCTAACTGATGCTATAACTACAGCTAAAGCTGATCCTAATGCTGATAAAACTTTAATAGAGCAATTTCAAAGAATACAAGAAACATTAATGCAAGGTGGTGAAGGTGTTATGGGTTCTATAGAAGCTCAAACTTTATTAATGACTAAATCTAATTTAAGTAGAGAAGAAAGAAACGAGCTACAAAATATAGTTAATAGATCAAACACAAACATGGCTTCAATAGTTAATGATGGTGGTAAGATAATGACTGATGTAGAGTTAATAAAGTCCTACGCTGGAAGCAGTGGTCCACAAAGAACTATGTTTTGGGAAGGTGGTAGCAATGGTGTTACAGGTCAAATAGCATCTCAACTAGCTGGTATGAGTTTAAGTAACATAGCTATAGACGGTGTTACATCAACTAAAAAAGCAACACATACTTCTGAAGGTAATTTTGTAACAATAGAAAGTACATTAAAGAAAAGTAATGACTTAGTAAAAAATTTAGATCTTAATAAAGACTTTATAAAAGATAACGGAGACGGTACAGTAACATTTAAGTGGCAAAAGAATATGTCACAGTGGGACGGCAATCTTCTTAACAAAACAGAAGATGGAACTGATTATGATAAAATTGCCAAAGAACAAGGTATAGATGAAAATGGAGAACTAGCTAAGTCTTTTAGAACTCCATTAAATGCTATAACTTCAGTTGGTAAAGATGGTTATCAAAATGTTATAAGCAGAGAGTTTGTAGATATACAAGCTCTTGATAGTAAATTTGAATCTACATTAAAAGGTAGAGCTGCAAGTATCTTAGGTATGGATAATCCTGAGGCTATACAAGCATACTTAGAGCAAAGACTAGGTATGGGTGAAGTAAATATACAAAAGTTCTTAGAAAAAACACAAGCTGATAAAGTTAAAACTCTTACTGAATTAGAGATGGTTGCTATGCGAGAGCATTACGACTTAGTGCCTGAGACCGAAGGTGTCGATGCTTTTGATAAAGAAGCGTTAAAAGGTAAAATAAATCCTAGAACTGGTACTGTTTATACAGAGCAAGAATTAACTAACATGGCTACTATGGGTGATCAACCTGGGTTTAAATTAGTTGTTAGAAAATTAAGTCAAGAAGATGTTGATCAACTTAATGAAGCTGGTATAAACGGTTACTCAGAAGGTATGGAAGGTTATTTTTACGAAACACTTTCTACAAAATCTACACCAAGTAGTAATGATGGCTCATTAGATCAATTTGATAAGATTTTTGGCAATATATTTAGAGACATTAAAAATGACGATATCGCTGACTATAACAGCCTTTTTACAACACCTGTTCCTACACCCGCTACATACGGTCAGAGTGGCTTGAAAATGTATTACGGTTACGCTGAGGAAGAGAAAGGTGAAGATGGAAAAGTTAAAGTAAAGGCAGGAGTTCGTAAGTATGCGCCTAACGCAGTTGGTGTTTATGAATTCTCTGGTCCTGTAATTGCTAGGTCAGTACTAAAAACAATATACAGATAATATGGCAAATAAAAAAACAGTTTATATTATAGATGGTCAAGAGTATACTTTAGATGAAGTAAAAGACTTTGCTTCAGCTGCAGGTTTAAATTTAAATGATTATTTGTCTCAAAATAATATAACCACAAAAGAAATTGAAGATGTTGGAAAAGATTTTCAAGAGGGTGTTGTAGACCAGAAGGATGCGACTGTAACACCCAAAACTCCCGAAGCATCCGAGAGATTCGCTTTGGAATCACAGCTGGAAAATATTTTATCGGAATACAAAAAAGTTGAACCAGGCGGTGTATTTGGAGATAAGTATAACGGCACTAGAGCTGGTAAAATGCTACTTGACGAAAAATACTCTAATGTAAGAAAAAAATTAAAAGACGCTTATAGAAATTCAGAAATGGATATAGACAAACCAATGTCTATTATAGATAAGACAGAGGAAGAGGTTCAAGCGTTTTTAATGAATGAATATCCAGGTGTTTTTATAGAGCAAACAGGTGTTAGAAATGCTTTAAACATAGTTTTACCTGGGCAAGATAAATCTGTAGAACTAGATTTACAACCATTTACCTTAGATGGCAGAGATGAGGCTGTGAATATTTTAAAAAAGCTAGATAAAGCATATAAAAACCAAACAGACGAAGAACTAGTAGTTAATACTGTTGGTGGATTAGCTGATATACTTGGAGAAACTCAAGATGATACAGTTGTAAACAAAGCTTTAAAGGGCACTGGTTATAGTGTTTCTGTAAATCAATCTAGTGGATCTAGAAAAGATGGAACATATCAACCTTATTCTTATAATATCCTAAAAGATGGTGTTATAGTTGAAGAAAAATTAAATGTAGAAAAGCTAAGATCTTTTATGAAAGAAGATTTAGGTGAAGAAGGTTATGAAATAATAAAAAATAACAGCTACGAAGCAACTAGTAATTACTTAGAAGAAAAAGCAAGAAAAGTTAAGCAAGAAGAAAAAGTTATTACATCTAATAAATCTTTAGATTTAGAATACTTTAAAGAAACTTTTGGTGAAGATTTAATAAGCGCATTGCAAAATGAACTTTCAGAAAGTAATAAGCTTACTGAAGAAGAGATAAATGAAATAAGACAATACGAAGGTATAGATGACGGTGCTCAAATGGTTTATAATGCTAAGTTAGATAAAATGGTGAAAATACCTGTATCTATAGATCAAGCAGTTATAGCCGCTAAAAACCTTGGTGGTTTATCAGATACAATAAGAGAAAAAATAAACTCTATAGGGGGTGAAGAATTTGCTTTAAGTATATATGAAAGAGGTGTTGAAGAATTAAAAAAAGAAGAATTACTCAACAGGTCTAGAACTATAGGAGAAAGGATTATGTATAAGTCTGGTAATCAAAACTTAATTAGACTAGGTCAAGGTATTGGTAAAATCGAAAAAGAAAAATTTGATCAAAGAATAAAAGAACAAGTTGAAGAACTACCTAAAATATATGAAAAAAATATAGGTGATGTTTTAAACACTAGGGCTAAACAGCTTTTAAATAACGCACCAGCAGATACAAAGCTTTCTGTAGATTACACACCTAGTGGTGATCCGGTTTTTTCACTAACAAATAATAGAAAACTTAATACAGAGGAAGGCAAGTTATTTAATCAAGTAAAATCCGAAATGTTTAAGTTGCAAAATGATTTTGCTAATCTTCAATCAGACTACTCTGCTACTTTGGAAAACATGCAGAGAGAAGTTGCGGAATTTTACGCAGCTAATCCCGCTGATGCTGATGTTTTTAAAGATTCTATGAAAGAGTATGGGTTAGGTAAGTTATTTGCTAAAGATGTTAATGATGCTTTTGCAGGAATACTTTTATCTGTACCAACGCTTGTGGATTCTGAGTGGGCTTTAGAGGCTCAAAAAAGATTAAACGCTAAAGACGAGTACTTTGAAACAATGGGAAGCTATGATGATGGTGATTTCGGTACTTATTTTTTTAGAACATTAGGTCAACAGTCTGGTAATATTACACTAGCTATAGCTACTGGTGGTGTGGGATCAGCGGCTGGTTTATCTTCCGCTATGACAGCTAATGCTATTGGTGGTTTATTCGGTATATCATCAGGTACACAAACATATCGTGACTTAAAAACCCAGCAACAAATAGTTGGTACAGCTGATAAGCAAGCTAAAATAGCTTTAAATGCTTATGAAAGTGGCATAATAGATTTATATACTTATACTAATACTATGAGGGATATAAATCAAGCTAAAGCTATGTACGAAATAAGTGATGAACAAATAGTTAACGCATCACTAGCTAATGGTATAATTGAAGGTACTGTAACTAGGTTTTTAGGTACAGCTCCTAATACTATAAAACTTTTAAAAGACTTTAAATCGCCTACATCTTTAACAAGTATAGCTCAAAATTTATACGCAGGTAATTATCAAAAAGTGGCAAGTCTAATAGGTAAGCCGTTGTTAATGAGGGGTGCTGGAGAGCTTGCTGAAGAAGAATTAATATATGGTGGTCAGCAGTTTATAACAGAATATGGTATACTTGATAGAGAACTAGATCTTAGTGCTTGGGACGATACCGCTATGTCTACTATAATAACATTAGGTGTTTCACAAAGCCCAGGTGTTGCTTATTCTGGTATGGTAAACTACAATGCCACTAAAAAGTTTGAAGAAAAAATAAACAAGCTTAGAATAAATAATAATGAGCTTAGTACGTTGATACAAGATTCTAAATTAGACGATAAACAAAAAGAGTTGTTGTTATCTGATATGGCTTCAAACCTACAAGATCAAGGGCTAGAGGTTGATAGATTAGGTGTAGATATTCTTGGTCGTGATGTTAATGATATAAAAAGATTGATAGGTACTGAGTTGATAAAATCACAACTTTTGTCACAAGCAGGTGTTATGCCTGGTATGTCTGACGTTGATAAAGCTGAGGTTATAAATTCATATAAAGAGTCTTTAACAAAAGAAGAAGCTAAAGTATTCGAAACTCAATTAAACGTATTAGATAAGCAGATCAACAACGTAAAAGAAAAACCAACTAGCACTAAAAAAGCTAAAGAAAGCTTAGGTAATTTATGGACTAACAATGATAAGTATTTATCTAAAACAAATAAAGATAATTACAATGAAAAATCTACAGAAGACAAGTTAGTAGCTGTAATAAATCACGTAAGAGAAAGCGTAAGTAGAGCTAGTAAAAAAGCAGCTAAAGCAAATCCTGAAATTGTAGAAATTGTTGAAAACGAAACTATAAACAACAAGCCTCTAAATAAAAAACAAAAAGAAGCTAGATATAAAGAGCTTGGTGATCAAATGGCTTTAGATAGATCAAGAGCTATTTCTGTGGCTGAAGGTGTAAGTACTAGGGCTAGCGATATATTTGCAGATGTAAAAAATGTAAACATTGTAGAATACACAACTGAAGAAGAGTTAAAAAAAGCTCTTGAAGATGAAGGTGTAGACGTTAATTCTAATGAATATAAAGAAGCTATTTCTAAGTTTAATAATGGTGAAACTTATGGAGCTGTTATGGGTAATACCATAATAACTCAAGATAAGGAAAGCGCTAAAGCTGATTTAGAAAAAGGGCAGATACGAGCTGGTACAGTTATATTGCATGAGTTCTCTCATATAGTAGACGATGCAAGAATAAGTAAAGAGAATAGAAAAATATATGCTGAAAACCTAGCGGCTGCAGCAAACCAAACTACTAATCAGGCTATAAAAGCCGTAGACCAAGGCGTAAGAAAAATGCTTGACAACTTATACGCTGAAGAAAATTTAACCTTTGAAAACAGCGAAAAGTATAGAGATGAGTATACTAAGTATATGCAAGAACATTTATATGCTTACGAAGACGAGGTTCAAATAGAAAAAGAAGATACCTTAATGACAAGGATTTTTAATGGTGTAAATCCTAATAAACTTAATACACCTGAAAAAGCTTTAAAATACTTAGCAGCAAATAATGCAGCGTTTAGATCTGGTAAAATAAGTAAAAAAACAAAAAAAGCATTAAAGAACTTTAAAGGAAAAGATACAAAGTTATCTGAAAAATCTACAGTAAACAAACTAGCTATAGAGTATAAAGAAGATACTAGCAAATTTATGAAAGATCCTGAAAAGTATGGGGATTTGTTTATGCAGTATCAATCAGTAGCGTTAAATGCTATGGGTTATAATGTTGGTAAAGGAGATATTACAGCTGGAGACGCAATGGGATTTGTAGGCACAGAGTTTGACAGTATTATAAAAAACTACAAACCTATAGATAAAAACGGTAAGAAGCAAGCTTTTACAACTTATGTTACCAATGTCTTTAAAATGGGTAGAGGTAATAAATTTTATAAACAAGAACTAGCCCCTAAAGATTTTAAGCAAACAAGAATAGGTACGGGGTTTGATATCGTAGCACAAGATTCAAGTGAAACACTAGAGGAAAGAAAAGCTAGAGAGGATAAAGAAACGGTATCTAAAATTGATCCTAGAAAGTTTAAAGTTGTTTCTTCTGATATAAAAGATATAGAAAATCTAGTTGACGTAAAACCTAGTGATGTTGCTCCGTTTAAGTTAGATTTTAAAGAGATAAGCAGTAGATATGGTAGTAAAATAGCTGCCTCTATGTATAATATATCTAATGACAAAATATCTAAAAATGCTAATTTAACTTACGCTAAAAAAATAATAAATGGTATACCTGAAAATTCAGAAGCTGGTAGAATACAAGATGATTTTAGAGATGCTCAAGAGGTAAGAAAGTTTTTAAAGTTATTACCACCAACAAATGTTGCGTCTAAAGAATCTGAAGTTGGACCACAGGGAGAAAAAGTTATAGTATCAAAAGATACACAAGGTAGATCTATAGGTTTAAAAGGTAGAGTATTAGATTATTTTTATGCAGATAAAACAGGGGAAAGATCATCAGGTTTAAGCAGTCAACCTTTTATAAGAAGATTAAAACCAGAGTTTACTGGAGCTATATCTAACGAAACCGTAAAGAAGTTGCAAGAAGATATAGGTATAACACCTATGGGTCAACTAAATAATTATGATAGAAATATAGGTACTTTTTTAAATGGTATAGCTAAGTTGAAAGGTTCTATGATAGCTAATACTATAGCTAGAGATAAGGTTTCTAAATTTACTAAAAAATCATCTAGATCGCCTAAGCAAATACAAGCTGATATGGGCGCTGGTAGATCTGATATTCAGTTTAGTGAAAAAGTAAAAGGTATATTAGCTAACCCAGTATTTAAGTTAGAGACAAGAGGTGTTGACGGTTTGCTTAACGCATACGGTATAGATGGAACTTTTAAATTTAAAACAAGGGAAGATGTAGATAAATACGTGGCTGAGGTTAAAAAGAATTTACTACCCTTGATGCCTAAAGATTTTTGGTTTGGTAAGCCAAATAAAAAAGGTAATTACGGAACTGTGTTTACACCGACTTCAAAAGTATTAGGTACGACTGACGTAGCTAAGTCTCTTTATAAAGAGTATTATGTAGATCAAATGAAAAAACTCGCTACAGATCCTAATCAAAAATACGGTGCGCCTGTAGAAGGTGTTAGTGACTTCTCTATATCTGGTTATGATACGCTTTTCAAAACAAAAGAAATTATAAAAGCAAAAGTTAAATCAGGTGATATAGCTGCTTTTAATAGAAAGGTAGGTAAGATTCATCAAGCTATGTGGTATAGGTTTAATAAAGCTATACAATCAAATAAGGAAAATGCTAAAGTAATAGGTAATTATCTAAAGATAACAGGTAGTGATACTGGACACTGGCATAAGCTTGGGGCTCAATTTGTAGGTTACTCTAATAAAATTACAGGTAGCAGATTTGAATATGAGCATGCTATGCCTGCTACATCCGCATACTTGTATTTATTAGATGTATCTTTATCTAAAAGTGCTTTTGAAAGCGCTTATGATTTTGTTATAGATAACTACAAACTTATATCGTTAGATAAAGCTATGGACAAGAAACTAATAGCTGTTGGACTTCGTAGTGAAATGCCAATAGGTTGGAACTTGTTAAATAATAAATGGTACGATAGATATTTTAGCGAGCTAGTAGCTACCGTAGATGGAGGTATAGATCCAAAAGGATTAATAAGTATTGATGGTACTAACTTTCAAAATAAATACAATATAAATGCAGATGGTAGTCCTTATATTAGAGGTACATTTAAACCAGAAGCTAAATCACAAGTTGCAAAAGATAACATAGCTGACAAAGCTATGAGAAATGCTAGAAGCCCTAAATACTCTGAAAAAATTAAAAAAGCTAGAGTATTTGATTTTGACGATACACTAGCTCAAACTAAAAGCAATGTCTTATACACTATGCCTGATGGTACAAAAGGTAAAATAGATGCTAGTACGTTCGCTAAAGACGCTGGTAGAATGGAGGCGGAAGGTGCTGTATGGGATTTTTCTGAATTTAGTAAAGTTATGAATGGCAAGAAAGGACCGCTATTTGATGTTGCAAAAAAGATACAAGATGTTAGAGGTTCTGAAGATATATTTGTACTAACAGCTAGACCACAAGATGCAGCTGGTCCTATTAAAGAATTCTTAGGAAGCTTAGGCTTAAATATACCTTTAAAAAACATAACTGGATTAGCTGATGGTAGACCTCAAGCCAAAGCTGACTGGATGTTAGGTAAGTTTGCTGAAGGATATAATGATTTTTATTTCACAGATGATCACTTAGGCAATGTTAAAGCTGTTAAAGATGTTTTAAGTGTTCTTGATGTTAAATCTAAAGTTCAACAAGCTAGAATAAAGTTTAGTGAAAAACTTAGTGATGATTTCAACGCTATGATAGAGAGAAATAAAGGTGTGAAAGCTAAAGCTACTTTTTCAGATGCGCTAGCTAGAAGAAGAGGTATAAAACAAAAAAGGTTTTCTTTCTTTATACCACCTTCAGCTGATGACTTTAGAGGTTTAACAATGTATACGTTTGCCGGTAAAGGTAAGCAAGGTGAAGCTGATCAAGAGTTTTTTGACAAAGCATTAATCAAACCTTACATGAGAGGAGTTGGAGCTGTTGAGCAGGCTAAGCAGAAAATAACAAATGATTACAGAGCTCTAGTTAAAAAGTATCCAAAAATAAAAAAGAAATTAAGAAAAAAGTTTGAGGGAACTAAATACACTACTGATGAAGCAGTAAGAATATTTTTGTGGGATAGAGCCGGTTATACAATACCTGGTTTATCAAAGACAGATCAAGCTGAAATAGTAAAATTAGTTAGTGAAAATAACGATCTAACTCAATTTGCAGACGGTGTTGAATTAATAACTAGATTAGATAGTTTTGTTGAGCCAAATGATTTTTGGGATGCAAGCACTATAATAGGTGATTTAAGTAGGGTTGGTAGAGATATAAATAGAAAAGAATATTTATCTGAGTTTATAGAAAACGTAGATATAATATTTTCACCAGAAAACTTAAACAAAGTACAGGCTGTTTATGGTTTTAGAATAAGAGAAGCTTTAGAAGATTCTATACGTAGAATGAAAAGTGGTAACAATAAAACAAGTGGTGGTGGTAGACTAGTTGAGAAGTGGAACAATTGGGTTAATAACTCTGTTGGTGCTATAATGTTCTTTAACAGACGATCTGCTTTGCTACAGTTAATGTCCTCTGTTAACTTTATAAACTGGTCAGATAATAACCCAGCTCAAGCTGCTTTAGCTTTAGCAAACCAACCACAGTACTGGAAAGACGTTATAAAGCTATTTAATTCAGATAAACTAAAACAAAGAAGATCTGGGCTAGAAGGTGATATACAAGAAGCTGAGATAGCTCAAGCATCTAAAAAAGGTGGTATGACAGGTGTTATATCTTACTTATTAAAAATAGGTTTTACACCAACTCAAATAGCAGATAGTATAGCTATTTCAACAGGTGGAGCGACTTTTTATAGAAACAGAATTAACACCTATAAGAAGCAGGGTTTTGAATTAAATGAAGCAGAAGCAAAAGCTTTTGAAGACTTTAGTGCCATATCAGACGAGACACAACAGTCTGCAGATCCAATGCTTATATCAGGTCAACAATCTAGTGTTTTAGGTAGATTAGTTTTAGCTTTTCAAAATACACCTATGCAATACACTAGGCTTATTAAAAAAGCGGGACAAGATCTTATAAATAATAGAGGAAGTAAAAGACAAAACATATCTAAAATATTATACTACGGTGCAATACAGAATTTTATCTTTAATGCTTTACAAAATGCATTGTTTGCTTTAGTGCCAGGGTTTGATGATGAAGACGAAGATTTTGCTACTGATAAAGAAAAAGATAAATACGACGAAAATAAAATAAAATCTGAAGAAAGTAAAATAAGTAGAATAGCTAATGGTATGGTCGACTCTATTGTTCGTGGATCAGGTTTAGCCGGAGCTGTTGGTGTTACCTTGAAAAACACTATTAGAGAATTTATAGAATATCAAGAAAAACCAGTGTTTGCTAGAGAAAAAGGAGATATTATATTAGCTGCGCTTCAAATATCACCACCTATAGGTTCTAAGGCTAAAAAAATAAATGCCGCGTTACAAACGTTGCAATATGAAAAAGATGTTATAAACGAAAGAGGTTTTGATGTTATGATAGATGGAAAGTTTCAATTAAGTCCTACGTATAACATGATAGGTTCTTTATCTGCAGCAACACTAAATCTACCTTTAGATAGAGCTGTTGATGAAATAAATTCTATAACAGAAGCTTTAGATACTAGAAATACACAGTGGCAAAGAATAGCTCTTGCTTTAGGTTGGAGGTCTTGGGACGCTGGAGTTCAAGTCGAAGAACATGATTTTATAAAAACAAAAGCTAAAGCATTTAGAAAAGAAGCAGGTAAAGAAAAAGCTAAAATAACTAGGCAAAAAAATAAACAAAAAAAAGCTGATTACTATAAATACAGAAAAGAAGCTTTTAAAAATATACCTATGAAAGTTGAAGATAGTTTAAGAAAAGTAGAAAGAAGTACAGGTATTATGACACCTAAGTTTAAACTAGAAAAATTAGTGGAAAAACACGGAATATGAAAATAAGTAAACATATATCATATAATGAAGCTGTATATTCTAACACAGCTAAGCGTAGACAGATAGATAACAAACCTAGCGCAGAGCAAATAGACGCAATGAAAACAATTGCTTTAAATATATTTGAACCATTAAGAAATTTCGTAGGTGGTCCAATAAAAATTTCAAGCATGTTTAGATCAGAAAAATTAAACAAAGCTATAGGAGGGTCGTCAACCTCACAGCACGTAAAAGGTCAGGCAATGGATCTTGATGACACATACGGTTATAAGACTAACGCAGAGATGTATAACTGGATAAAAAACAATTTAAATTTTGATCAACTAATATGGGAGTTTGGTACTGATTCAAACCCAGATTGGATACACGTATCTTATGTTAACGATAAGGATAACAGAAATAGATGCTTACAAGCTTATAAAGAAAACAACAAAACAAAATACAAAATTATTTAAAACACCAACACCTTATAAAAAGTAAATATGGCTAACAAGATTTCAGAAAACACTGAGTTAACTTTAGATTTAAAGACATTAATAATTATAGTAAGCTTTGTCATAACAGCGGCAGGTATGTGGTTTGCTATACAAGCGGATATTCAGTTAGCTAAAGAGCTACCTGAACCACCTGTAACTAGAACCGAGTATGATTTAAAAGATCAATTGATTAGAGAAACTATCATGAACACGCAATCTAAAGTGGAAGAGAATAGTGACAAGCTTGATAAAATTGATGAAAAACTATATGAAATAATAGAAAAAAAATAAACATGAAAAATATCTTAACTTTAATAATTATACTTATAACAAGCATATGCTACTCTCAAGAGTACACCTTGTTAGAAATAAACTCAGAATGGAATTGGAGAAATTCAGCTAAAATAGATAAAGTTAAGGGTGTAAAGCATAAAGTAGCATACTTAGAAAAGCAGTCTGATGATTTTAAGAAAAAAGTAAAATCAGTTCCATTAGTTATACTATATAGAGATAACAGTGCAATAATGCAATGGACAGCTGATATAAGTTTTAAGCTTTTTATAACAGAAGAACAAATAAAAGCTGCAATAGAAAGATCTAACAAGATAGTAAGAAATAAAACAAATAATTAAAAATAAGTTATGTTAAAGAAAGGTGGATTTAAAAAAATAATATCAGAAACACAAAATAAAAAACAAGAAGAAGAAGGATTGTCTAGAAAAAAATCAAAAAAGAAAAACCCTTGTTGGAAAGGTTATGAAGCGATAGGCATGAAAAAGAAAGGTGGAAAAACTGTACCTAATTGTGTTCCAAAGAAAAAGAAAAAATAATGTATACACAAGAAAACTCTCCATTTTCTAGGGTTAGAAAAACCACTAAAGGTAAAGGTCGTAATTTTCGCACTACAAAGGAAGGTGCAGGTATGACATCTGCCGGTGTTAAAAAATATAAAAAAGAAAACCCAGGGAGTAAATTAAAAACAGCTGTAACAGGCAAAGTTAAACCAGGCAGTAAAGCCGCTAAAAGAAGAAAATCGTTTTGTGCTAGATCTAAAGGTTGGACCGGTGAAAGAGGTAAAGCCGCTAGACGTAGATGGAAATGTTAAAAATTATGAAAAAAATAATAGACAAATTACAATCATCGTGGAATAAGTTATTATATAAACTTATGTTTAAGAACTATATGGAAAAGCCTAAGGCTTCCAAGAAAAGAAAGGGACGAAAATAAAACTGGGCGTACCATACCCAACAGTTCCTGTAACCGAAGAAGGGGATCACTAACGTGGTCCCCTTTTTCTTTTTATATGTATAGATAATTCAATTATTTATACATATTAGATTACATATGTATAGAAAAGTCATAACTTTTAGCCTTTAACCATCGCAAGCTAAACAGTCTTCACTCATTGCTTGTTGAGCTATATCACCTCGCAACACAGATTCAGTTCTAGTATAGTACAAGGTTTTAACACCTTTTTTCCATGCATCAAAATGAACTTTATTAATCCACTTAGGTGTTGCTGAACTAGGAAAAGCTAAATTTAAACTAACTGATTGATCTATATACTGCTGTCTCAATCCTGCTTGTCTTATTAATTCTAATTGATTTATTTCTTTAAAAGTTTTAAACACTTCTTTCGTAGAGTCTTCTAAACCTTCTATGTCCTGAACAGAACCACCGTCTGCTAAAATTTTGTCCCATGTTTCTTTATTATTTATTTTAAGCTTTTTTAATTTTTTTTCTAATGTCGGGTTTTTCCTAATGAAAGTCCCCTTCGCACTCTGCTCCGTAAAAACATTTGCAGCCCACGGCTCAATACCAGGCGAAACATTTCCACTAAGCTTACTGTTGCTAACAGTAGGAGCAATAGCACGTAAATGAGTATTGCGCATACCAGTTCCAGCACACCACAAAGGTTCTCCATAAATTTCCGCCAAATCTCTAGAAGCCCTTTCGCTTTCAATTTTAATCTGACTAAAAATCTTCCTAGTTTCAAACTGAGATAATAAACCTTCGAAAGGTAATCCTTTCTCTTGTAAATAAGTGTGCCATCCCAATACTCCCAAGCCCAACGCTCTTCCTTTTTGAGCTGAGCGTACTGAATTCTCGAAGCCTCGTAATCCTTTAGCTCTTTGTATAAACTCTTCCATGACTCCATCAAGGAAGTATATACTGTTGTAAATAAGGTTTGTATCTTTCCATTCATCATATTTAGCTAAATTTAAAGATGATAAACAACATACAAAACTATGGTTTTCATCTGTGTGTAATGTTATTTCTGAACATATGTTAGTCATATGTACCTTTAATCCATTCTCTTTATATGCTGCTGGATTTGCTTTGTTAACATTTCCTTTAAACATAATATACGGCTCTCCAGTTGCTTTTCGCTTTCTAAGTAATTTACCCCATCTAGCTCTAGCTTCCTTATCTCCTTGTTCAAGCTTACGCATAAATTTATCACCAACAATTGCGCACTGATGTAAGTTAAGTGATTGTCTGTTAACATCTCCTTTAGGTTCCCTGATTTCAAGCCACTCCTCGAAGTCATCATGTTCAATGTTGATATTAACTGAGGCAGCTCCACGACGGACACTCCCTTGATTAGTTGCAAGAATTGTTGAGTCATATATCTTGCAGAAAGGTACGACTCCGTCTGATGTTCCATTACCTGTTATTCTAGCGCCAGCGGGTCTGATTTGATTTATACCGATACCAACTCCACCGCCGTGCTTAGCGAGTAGCATCATCTCTAGATTTTTCTGTCCTATGTCTTGGATGCTGTCAGCAACGTCGATACCAAAGCAACTAATAGGAAGGCCCCTATCTGTACCAGTATTGGAAAGCACTGGAGAAGCAAGGCAAAGCCAACCATTCCAAATATAATTAAAAAACGTTTCAGCCATTTCCGGTTTATAAAGTCTACGAGCAACTGTTTTAGCGACTCTTTGGTATGCTTCTCTAGGTGTCTCTCCGTCGTATAAATATCCCCCGGATATTGTCTTCTTGTATACGTCCGTATTACCCCACGTAGGGTAATCTTCTCCTTTTTTCCATTCATTGTTCCACATTATGTTATTAAATGTATTAACCAGGCAATTAGCCCATTTATATTTAAAGCTACTAGATTCCATTGTTTTCTAGAGCTAGTTTGTATTACTACTAGTATAAAACCTATAATGTAAAGTTTAGGCTCTATAGTCCATTGGGCAGCGATCAAAAAACCGCTACCCATATAACCTACTCTAGTTGCTAAGCGTTTCCAAGGACTTAGCCTCTTCTGCCTTACTAGACTGTTCAGCAGCTTGCTCTTTAACTTTTTCGATTGCTTTATCATACCCAGGCATGTTTTTAATTGTTTCTAATACACCTAAAGCTATTGTAGCTGTTTGGTTTAATTCACTTATTAGTTTTTGATTGATTCGACCTAAGGTTTCAATCTTATTCCTCATTTTAATTAATTCACTTTCTTTCATATAATTGCTTTATAATTTCATAATTAGTTATATTTATTTTACCACATATCGTCGAAGTCTTCTCCTTCGTTTGCCTTCGAATAATCCGTTGGACGAATAGCAAAGAAATCAGTATGAGTGACGCCCCCGGTAAGATGATAAAACCAATCAAGATTACCCGCTGCTTTATTGTCATACGCAAAATAATTTCCAAGATCGACGTAACCGAGTTCCACAAGTTTTTCATTTGTTCTCTTTTTTATAAAGTGTTTTAAATCATTTGATGATATACCTTCTATATCACCCATCTCAAACATTTTGTCTATATACTTGATCTCAAGATCAACCATTGTTTTAGCAGCTTTTATTATGTCTTCTCTACATAAATTCAGCAATTGGTTATCTTCTTCACACATATGTTTAAATAACTGACAACCCATTCTACTATGCAATGATTCATCTCTTACTGACCATTTCATTTGTTGCCCAATACCTTTAAGCAAATTACGCAACTGAAAAGAATACAGAACTGCAAAAGCAGAGTATAAGCTAACACCCTCAGCGAAGGCAGAAAAGACTGCAAGAGATTTAGCAATACCAACACTAGAGTCACCGTCATAAGCAACGAGGTTATCAAAACGAGCCGCTGTAGCAGGTTCATGTAAAAATGCCTCATAATCTTCTAATTTTAATGTTTCATTTAAATAACTATAAGCAACAGCATGCACTGTCTCTTGTGATCCAAACATCATTGCCATTTGTTGGATCTCGTGTTTCGGAAACCATCCAACAACTTTTTGAGTCCAATAATCGGAAACTGCGCATTCTGTTTGAGCGAACCCAAGTAAAATATTTCCGACGAGGTTTTTTTCTTTTTCGTTAAGTTTTTCATTCCAATCTTTTATGTCACTTTGCATTGATATTTCAGTGTGTAACCAAAATGCTTGTGCTTGTTTTAACCAACCCTCAGTGTAGTACTCAGGGTATTCAAACGGTTTGTACGCTATGCGCTCATCAAATAAACCCATTACTTA
>Ga0208899_1000561_pt1 | contig 27892 bp, 37 predicted proteins | sample VirMetDEL_Nov_24_FD_184518 | JGI IMG/M metagenome (GOLD analysis project Ga0208899, IMG submission 184518) | Aqueous microbial communities from the Delaware River and Bay under freshwater to marine salinity gradient to study organic matter... | ecosystem: Environmental > Aquatic > Marine >... | reverse complement strand
ATATGCCCCCACCCCTCTTTTTTGTTTATCACAAATCCGGATCATTCCCAAACGCTTCCTCGGCCGCGAGTGCCAGGTATCCAATGCCATCGATGAATGAATCGAGTTTTGGTTTGTTCTTGTTTCGGATGATCTTGAGGATGGCCAACATCTCCGCCGATTGCGCCGGTGTGATTTCGTGACCGAGATAGATCGACCACATCCTCGCCAATGATTGGAATGAACTCTCGCCATACTGATCTTTACGATCGCCATTGATGAGTTTCTTGGCCTCATCGATCACCTGATTTCGCCGGTGTTGTTCTTTCATCTTTCAACCGTCCTTTCTGCCCGAAATGTCCTATGTCCTAAACCCTATAGGGATTTAGGACATTTAGGACATTATTTCCCATAGCGTCCTAAACTATGTCCTAAATGTCCTAAACGTCCTAAACGCTATCTGTAACCCATTGATTTCATTCAATATGGCATTTAGGACATCATAGGACATCACCGCATCATTCCCGCTTTTTTCGGAATCCACAAAAAACCACCGTTTAGGACAATTTCGCCGCTCTTTTCGAGGCCGGAAATTGCCTGGTCGAAAACCTTTTTCGGCCGATCCACCGTCACCTTGCCTTTGAATAGATCGAGAACTTTTTCATATTCGATGGCCCAAAATGCGCCTGGCATCGGGAACCCTGTTCCGCCTGGATTGCCGCCGCCAATGCCATCGCTCCGCAAGAGGTTGAAACATTCGATGATTTTTTTCTGATTGCCGCCGAGCGGTTTCTTGCTCGATGCGTCTTTCACATCCTGATCGTCAACGATCTCGATGAACGCGGTGGTCACTGGATCGCCATCCTCATCATCGCCGAGTTCGAGAACGCCGAGTTTGAACCCCAATGGTGGTTTTGGTTCCATGTCGCGTTGCTTGGTGGTCTTTACGAGTTTGATGCCATCATCGGCAAGTTCGAGTTCAATTTCTGAGTCAGACGCGGCCCTAAGTGAACTATGCCCCCTAGCCCCCGCCGCCGTATCTTTTCCGGAATGGTGAACGACCATAATATGTGCGCCGGTGAGATCACGCAAAACATCGAGGTTTCCGATGAACCTGGTCATATCCTCTGGCCCATTCTCATTGCCGCCGGCCATTGCCCTCGAGAGGGTGTCAACAACGATGAGGGACAAATCCCCACTTTGGCCTTTGATTTCCTCGATTAACTGTGACAACGCCGGCAAATCCACCTCGGCCCTTAATAGGTCGATCGGTGAGGGTCGAACGTAAAGAGGCGCGTCATCGATGCCCTTGGTTTGTCTGAGTGCATAGACGCGATTTCGGAACGCCTGACCGCCCTCGGTGGCGAGGTATAGCACCGGCCCACCTCGAACGCGGCAACCGTTCCATTCGACGTTGGCGGCAACACTAAACGCCATATCCAGGCAAAAGAATGATTTGCCCACGTTTGATGGCCCATAGATCACCGACATCTGAGATCGACCGAGCCAACCTTTTATTAAATATGATGACTGCAAAACCGGTCGCGCATCTGATAGAGTAAAGATGCGATGCAACTTGAACTGGTCGCCCCTCCCTGCGACCACGGTTGCCCCGCTCCCCTCGCCGGTTGTTTTGATATGCTCCTCGGCCGGCGAGGGTCGATGCAACGGTTCACCTTCCCACGATCCCATGATTGGTTTGAGAACTTGCGCGGCCGTTGGTCGAGAGGGATTGATTTCCTCGCCATAGGCTCGAACCGCGTTTGTAAAATCGCCATTGTGTTCGTAATGAACAAAGAGATCGAACGCATCGCCGGCGCAATATCCATCCTTGTCTCGGCCGAGGCCATTGTTGGCATCGCTTGCGGATAGGCTTACCCAATATTCGCCGAAATTCTTGGTGGCATATGATCCGGATGATTGATAACGCGATCGATATGAATCCGATTGGCCGTGTCGTTCGTATTGATAACGATCGAGCAATTCCGCGACCGTGTGACGCTCATTGAACGCCTCAACCACATTGCCATCCTCGAAATCGTTTCCGCGTTCCTGGCGGCGTTTCTGCGCGGCCTCGAGAGCCTCTTGTTCCCGCCGGAAATCCTCGGTTTGGTTTTGATATTCGCGTTCGGCAATTTCTGACGTTTCCCAAACGAAAGTTGATTGACCCTTGATGATGTCGTGTTCATAATAGCGTGGGATTGAGGCGACCGACCGTTTTCCTGGTGGGACATTGGGCAAATACACGGGCTGCCCTGGTCTTGTTAAGGCTCGATCGCATTCAATCCCACGATCCCCCAACAAATCAAAAAACGCGCGTTGAATCTCGGAATATCTTGCACCTGGAACGTTGGCCTTGACCGGCACGATGAACCGCCATTTCCGGTTTTCTTGCGTTGCCCCTGATGTCGAATAAATTAGGAAATGAACCGATCCGCATATTTCTTGGATCGCCTGGATGATTTCGACCTTGGATTTGTTGCCGGTGTCGATGTCTCCGGCGAGTGCGACAAAATGTCCATCCTGACGTTGGCGATCGTGCGACCTGGCATCATGTTCGCAATAAGTTGAAAAGATCGCCCATTGTGCGTTTTGCTTTTCCTCGATGCCTGGCGTTCTGCATAACCGCGCGACATCCTTGAGTTCGATGGTTTGGTATTGTTCGCCTGTTTTGATTTTTGTGTCGAACGCGCCAAAACCTGTGAGAAATTTTTTTTCCATGCTTTCACCTCGTTTTTGTGCGGATCAATTTGCAGCTTGACATCAAATAAATCAAGGCCGAATATAGTCGAGCAATATATTTCCCATATATTGTGTGCGAATACGAAAGGAATACAAATGTTAGTAGCAGAAACATCCGGTGATTATGAATTGGCCCCTGTTGGGGTTTATCGAGCGGTTTGCACCCGCCTTTTGAACCTCGGAATGCAAGAAACCAACTATGGTGACAAACACCAAATTCACCTGGCATTCGAGATCGATGAAAACATGGCGGATGGCCGGCCATTCTTGATGATGCAAAATTACACGCTTTCACTCAATTCAAAGGCTCGATTGCGCAATGACCTCGAGGCATGGCGCGGCCGTGCATTCACCGCCGAGGAATTGAGCGGGTTCGATCTGAAAACAGTTTTGGGCAAACCATTGCAAATTTCGGTCGTTCATTCCCAGGATGGCAAATATGCCAATATCGGCTCGATGATGCCATTGGGTCGCGGCCAAGAGGCTTTGGCCCCATCGGGTGATTTGCTTTATATCAATTCACTGCCCGAGGATAACGCATCGTTTGAATTGTTGTCCGAGCGAATGAAAGATCGCGTCCAGGCGGGTTTGAATCGGATGAAAGAATCGATGAATTTCTCGGTGCATCCTGATCCGATGCCATCGAACCCTGCCCCCGCTCCGGTGACGAAAGAGAATTTCCAGGCACCCCCACCCCCGCCAGTTTCAAATGATCTCGATGATGAAATTCCATTTTGACCGGTTTGCGGCTTGAGCCGGTCAATCTTAACCTCGGGGTTTCGGCTCCGAGGTTTCTTTTTGTTTGAATGCCTCATCGATGGCGAGATCGACCAGGTAATCCGCGATCGAGGCATATTGCCCCTGGATCGTTTGTTCGATGATGTGTTCCCAAATATCCGGCGTTGCGTTGTGCGATACGGTTGGCCCAATCGAACCCATTGCGAGGGTTTGATTTCTCACCTTACGCGCGAAATTTGTGTTCACCATCCAACGGCAACCATTCGGTTGTGGATTTCCCGAACGCGCATCACATCATCGCGGCAATATTCGGCGATCTTGGCGTGTTCGCCATTGGCCCAGGCATCCGCAACCATCGACCCATCGAACCCATCCTTGCCTTTGATGCCCAGGATGTCGCATAGGTCATCGAGTGCAACGCGGTTGCCCGATCCGGCCCACATCACCATTGTGTCGTGAATCTTTTTGTCCCAGGGTTTCGGATCGCGCGGCAACATCGTTGGCCCAGGCAACTTGACCCCGAGTGCGATGGCGCGTTTGCGTAGGAATCCGATGTCAAAACCGATGATGTTGTGACCGACCAGGGTTTCCGAGTGATATGGATCGAGGTCGTTGAAAAACGCCATCAACAATGGTTTTTCTTCCTCGAGGGTCGCCGCATGAAAACATTTTATTTCACCGTCATTTTTTGCCCATGCAATGGTGCAAACATGCCCTCGGCCACCATCAAACGAGGATTTGTCGAACATCTCTCTCGCGGCCGTTTCTGCGCTCTCTGCATACCATTTTTCGATCGACTCTTGTTTCTTGATCGATGCCGGTGGTTTCACCTTGCCCAAACACCGCTCGAGGTATTCCGGCGACTGACTCGGAATCGTTTCGAGATCGAAATAAACAAACCTATCCATGATATTTTTCCCATGCCATGATTTCACGCGCGATGAACGCGAACCCTTCCAGGTTGGTGAAAACCAACCCATCCTCATTGTATTCAACACCGGCCATCGCACCGATGGCATCCCACCCCACCGCAACCTTGATCGGTTTGCGATCGAACTTGTAAATCACGCAAGGAAATTTTCCATGTGCCTCGGCCGCGCTTTGCGATTGTTTCCACCACGCCGGCATAAACGATCCGCCTTTGTATCGCTTGCACTCGATCGAGAATGGCCAGGAATCCAACCTGGTCACAAGATCGGGTTGATTTGCCTGGCGTTGTTGCTCGAATGGATTCCGGTCGAATTTGATGCCGAGCAACAATTCAAGTTCCCTCGCCACATCTCTTTCGAAACCCGCCCCTTTTGTTTTTGGATTTGTCATTTTGGATCGCTGCCCTCATCAATGATGGGCTGATAATCTGGCAAATGAATGCCATATTTGCGCAACCCCTCAATCAAAAACTGTTCCGAGTGAACGTTCATCGGAACCCTGGTGTCTTTTTTTAGTTTTTTCATAGACTCTACCACATCCTCGCGGATATTGATGAGAAAATTCTTGTATGCCATTGCTCTCACTCCACTAAATATGGTGCGAGAATAACAAACATTGGCCCGAGGTCAACAAAACTTGTTGACGAATATATATTTCACCAATATCCTCGGCCTCACCAACTGAATAAGGATTGAATAAAATGACGAAATTCGAGCAACTCAAAAAAATGATCCAACAAATGGATGACGATCTTGGAATTTGGGGTGACATCCTCGGCGGCGTTTGCCTGGTTGTGATCTTTTTCGGCCTCTTTGTTTTGGTGTGATCGATGTTCTTTCAACGTAAAAAATCACCGCCGCCGGTTCGCATCAAACCGCATGTTGTACCGGCGTTCATGCTGCATGACGCGGCATCGGCATTGCCATCGGAACAACTGTGCAACGCGATATATACCGCGATCGCAGACAAACAGGATGTAAAACCGGAACACCTGGAAAAACTTGCCAACCGCCTTGGTCGATTGGCGCATGAGAGGAATCGATAAATGTTTGATATACCCTTAACCAAACCCAAAACACCGCCCAAAATTCCCGCCTTTTCTTTGATTGATGGAAAACTTGTTGAAAGTGATGATGGCGATTTAATTCGCCGCGAGGATCACAGAACGATGATTTCGTATTATAAGGCATGGCATAATTATGAGGTGACAGATCGTTATAATTTCATGTCCGGAACTTTGGCATCTGAGATAGAAACCCGCGTTTCTTTATTAGATCAAATCAAATCATTGAAAGCCCAAATCAGAAAATTGAAACTCGATCACAAACGAGAGATCAATAAAATAACGCCGACAAACATCGAAACCATCATGAAAGAACTCATAGCCAAACTTGATGGGGTGTCGAAATGATGGATTTATTCACCCCACAAAAAACCCGCAAGGATGAACTCGAGGATGCGGCCAAGGATTTCCACCGGCAACACCCCAAGGTTTGGACGTTGTTCGTCAAATTCACCCACGAAATGATCGCTCGAGGGTTCAACAATTATTCCGCCCACGCCATATTCGAACGCATCCGGTGGGAAACCGACCAGGCGGATGATGAGGGTCGATCGACGTTCAAGATCAACAACAACCATCGATCGTTTTATGCGCGTTGGTACATGGACGCATTCCCAGAACATCGCGGTTTTTTCCGGCTCCGCGCGATGACCAGTGAAAACGATCCGGCAAAAGATTTGCCCGAACTGACACCCCAGGATTTCCCATATGTCGATCGATGATTCTGGCCGCTTGCGGCATCAATTAGATTCGGCAAATCGCCAATGCGCGACATTGCGATCAAAGGCCGCGAAACAACGAAACGAGATCGCCAGGTTGACCAAGGCGATCGAGGAATTGCAATCTGAAAAGGCGAAATTGATCGCCGAAATTAAATGGATGAAAGGCGAAAAATGATTGCCCTGAAACGTGACGCAACCGGAATTTGGGTTTCCCCTGGCCATGACATTTGGTTCGAGGCGATCGAGTGTTCCGAATGCTCCGGAACCGGCGAGGTCGAGTTCGACGTTCCTCGCCCCCATAATTTCAACCGCGATGTTGGATATATCGACACCGAAACCGGAACTTGTGAAAATTGCGATGGCCTTGGTGCAACAAAAAAGGATGATGATGACGATGACGAATGAACCGAGACAAAAAAGGGAACGCAAAAACTATTCCGCGCCGGTGGTGGCTTCCGGATTTTGGGTTGGCTTTGCCCTGTTGATGATTTTCTTTTGGGGTGAACCCGATCTCAAGGATGCTTTGATTGATTTCTTGATGAGAAACCAATATAATTGAGACTCCATGCAATACATGCCTGTATTGACACCCAAACTAAACCCCGCCCTCGTTGGTGGGGTTTTCTTTTACGACCTCGAGGGTGGGTTTCTTTTTGACGCTCTCGAGCAATTTCACAACCATGTCGAGGCGATCGGATTCCGGCAACCAAAACTCGGCAATGGTGGTGCCATTGGCCGTGATGCGAATTTCGCCGTTATCTCTCACCTCAACGTTGGTCATCCGATCATCGCGGCGAATGTTTTCGGCCCGACAATGCCATCAACAACCAAACCGTTTGCCTCTTGCCATTTCTCGACCGCTTGCTTTGTGACCAGGCCAAAGATGCCATCGGCATCCTCACCAAGTTTTTCCTGGATTTGTTTCACTCGATCACCGGTCGATCCAACTTTTAACAAAATCGGCGATGCTTTCATTGTGTAAGTTCCGCCCAGGATTTCCAACGCTCGATGATAATGATGGGTTCGATCGGCAATCCCAATCGTTCCGCCATTGATCTTGCGGGTGGCTTTTTTGATGTCGTTCGAAAAATCATTCAAACCGTTCACTTTCCAGAACCAACACGCCGCCTCGAGTGCGCCCTCTTTGGTGAATAGATATTCGAGGGTTCGCTCTACCGATCGACCAATCGAATCTGCGAATCCGGTGGTGTTGTTTCGACCGGTGAGTTGGATGGCACCTTTTCCTCGGAACAACCACCCATCGCCGGATTCAATGTCTCCGTTGCCCATGCGATTAGAATAGACGACATTAGCAATGCGTTGAGGATCACGATGGAAATCATTCGCTTCCCTTCCGGCGTTCTTAAAATATTTCGGGAATACCGCATTCAAACCCTTTGCGCTGTAATTGAGATTTTCCTCGAGAACGCGAAAGTTGAGCGATTCATGGCCGCATTGGGCAAAGAACATCGCCATTCGATTTGGTGAATCGATTTCATATTTTGGCAAGAAATGCTCAAACAATTCATGCCATGCCTCGAACTCTCGATTGCCCTCGATCAACTGTTTTGTTTGCTCCAACGTTAAGTTCATTTCAATTCCCTTCCTCGATGATGAAATTGAGGTTTTCATGCGCCGGATAGGTGACGATTTGTTCACCTTCCGGACAATTATATTTGATCTGTCCCAACAATGTCGCCTCGCCTGGTGCGACCTGGTACATATCCATCTCGCGGATATAGACTCGATACCCAAATCGATCGACCGTATCGCTTGCCGGCCCTGAGAACTTGGCCACCGATGGCGTTGCCGGAAACACAACGAAATCGGAATCCCTGATCTCGACCGTGAATCCGATGACCTCGCAATCATCGCGCAACTTTTGCCTGGCAACGATCACGCGAAAACCCTCATCGATCGGCCCATTGCTGATTTCAAAGTGTTCCGGCGACCATTCCAGGATCGGACGATCGAACCAATCCCATCCGAGTTTTCCGGATAGGGTGACACCGCCACTGATTGCGGCGATGATTGCACCGCCGGCGGCGGCGATGCCCTTGATATGGTCAAAACCGAAACTCATTTCTTGCCGAAAAACCTCGAGACTGACCGGATGCCCACGCTTGCACTCACAACGGCCCCCAACGCGACCTGATACCACTGTGGCATCACCTCGAGTGCGGCAAACCCATCGGCCACCACTTGCCGCCCCCAATCGCCGCAAAACGCCAGGATGAGAGGGATCGAGAACAACAACGTGATCCATTCATCTTTCCAGGAATTTTCGGTCGCCTTGATTGCGGCCAAATCCCAATCGATCTCGCCGGTGAGTTGCTTTTTCTTGATTTCCGCCTCGGTGAGTTTGATGGCGGTTTTCGAATCAATATATGATTTCGCCAATCCGCCCAGGCTTCCCAGGATTTGCCCAATCATTGCATCGTTCCTTTATCTGATTTCATCGATGGCTTATTGCCCATATTTGAGAACCCGAAAAACGCGCCCACAAGTGCGGCAATCGATACAAAGTATATCGAGGCCATCGACCCGATGATTTCCGCCGCCTGGCTCAATCCCAAGGCCGCTGAGAGCAACACCGCGAATGGATAGAGCAACATGCCCGACAACGCAAACCAGGCCATCCGGCGTTGGCTGTCGCGTTTGAGATCGGCATCGATCATTTCACGCCGGCGATCCTCGAGTGCCAGTTTATCCCATTCATCTTGTTCGATGGTTCCATTGCCGTTGAGATCGGCGTTTTCAAACTCTGTCATTGGTCAAAAACCTTTCTGCGATTTTTCGGTCGCTCGTAATTATAACAACAAATCCGGTTTCAGAATAGACCGCCCAACGCATCGGCCCGATTTGCCTCATTTTCATTCACCACTTGCCCTGGCCTTTTCCGATGAACCACAACGTGAACGCCATTCCCGCGATCCCCAGGATGACAATAAATCCGCCAACGGCCCACTCGATGATTGTTTGTTTCTGTTTCTCGGCGGCGATCGCTTGCGCCCTGCGTTTCTTTCTGGCCTCGACCTCGAACTTGATGAAATCGTCTTTCAACCCTGGCCGGCCGTATAATTGCAACGCCGACATCAACTCTTTTCGTTGGTTGCGCATCTTTTCGATGGCCATAAATTCTTCGAAATCGTTGGTGTCTTTGCCGGCAAGTTTTGACCACATCGAGTTTTTCTTGCGATCACCCCGCGCCCTTAATTGTTCCTCGGCTCCGATCATGTCACCGATGGAATTGGCGCAAGACATAATATCACGACCCGCGTTGATCGTGGCTTTGACGGTTGCGAATGCAGCATTGAACGCGGCAAGTTCGGCGATCATTTTTTCACCCTTACAAATTTTGGACAAGCCGCGTCTGGATGAATTATAACACGATAAGGTTTGTAATAATACCGCCGAGAAATAGAATAAGGCGCGTAATAAATACACGCCTTATAGAAACCGAGTTTCCAAGATTGGCCGTATAAGACCAGGGACAACGCGAGTTCGATCAACCCATTTTCATGAGGATCGATCCGAGCATGAGGATAATTGCACCGGCCACCGAGATCATGATGGTTTCGATGCGTTTGATCCGGATAATTGTCTCGCGCCACCGTTCATCAACTTGCGTTTCAACCCTGGTGACTCGAGGTTCCAAATCATCAATCCGCTTGTGCGCTTCCGTTGCCGTTCTCGCCATCTTTATCCTCGTTCTCGAGTGATGCGGCGAGTGCGTTCACGAAACCTTGTTTCGCCATTGCGACCGCATCGAGGTCAAATTGTATTCCCGCCATCTTGCGGTTTTGTGCATCGATTTGCCCCGCCAAATATTTTTCGGCATCGGTCATCGCATCGATGTCATATTCTTTTTCGTTGATTGTGATTGTATTAGCCGCCATTTTCTCAATCCTTTATTCTGCCGTGTATCCTTCACCGGCGGTGATTGCCGCGTTTGCCGCGCTCATATCCTCATCGCCCCAGAAATCTTTTGCAACCATAATTTGCAAATGTTCGACGTTGCGATCAACGCAAGCCTGGCGTTCCGCCGCATCCTCATCGGCCATTTGTTCGCCGGCGATGATGGCATTGATTAAATCAACACTGTGGCCCATTGCGGTGTAGTGTTGTGCGATTTCTTCGGTGGTTGGTGTGTCTGTCATTTTTTAGTTTCCTTCTAGTGTTGCAACTTTGGTTTCAAGTGTCTCGATCCGATCCATTGCCTCTTGCAGTGCCTTGACTGCTTTCATGTAAAGGATGGAATATTTAACAGATTTTGTTGTGGTTCCAAGATCGTTGCCATCCTCATCAAAATCAGGATTCTCTTTTACAAGGCCATTCATTCCAGACGTTTCGAGTTCTTGAGCAATAACGCCAATACGCCAAAGATCATCATTATCGCCATACTGTGAGACATCATCGTTCATTTTGTATTTACGAACCTGAATGGCCTTTATGTCATCCCATTGGGACGATGTATCTGCAATCTGTTGTTTTAACTTTTGGTCAGAGATTGCGCCATAACTGTTGTCATGGTTTTGCACATCACCATCAGACCAAATTTTCAACCTGTCAGTCGTGCTATCCTTGCAAACTAGGTAAAAATTGGAGTTGTTATCGGGGGAGGCATATTCAAAATCAATAACCTGACCACTTGGGTTTGCGTTCTTATTCCAGACTGTAAACGTGCCGCCCGATCTATTGCCATTTACATGAGTTATTACGTTGCTATCAATGTAGAAACGAGCATTACCATCCCCATCCGACAACACGATGTTGTTGTTTGAGGTGCGGATGTCCAAGCCGTCTTGGTTGCCGTTAAATCCACCTATGATGGTGTTCTTATTGCCGGTGGTCATGCTCTGACCGCAACCATAGTTTGCGCTGTTTCTAGCCCCAACAAAAGTATTGAACTGACCTGTTGATAGATAACCCGCAGCAAAACCTACTCTGGTGCTATAGTTGCCGCCAGTGTATCCCGCTTGACCACCGATGTCGGTGTTGAACTGGTTTGTCGTGTTGTTATATCCCGCCTGATAACCCAAGGCCGTGTTATAGCTTCCAGTGGTGTTTTGATCCAACGCATTATTGCCAATAGCGGTGTTGTATGCGCCCGTGGTTGTTTCCTGCAATGCGTCACGACCAACAGCAGTGTTTGCCCCACCTGTTGTGGCACTTTCACCCGCACGATAACCAATCCAAGTGTTAGACCCGGGCGTTCCGCCAGACTGAGCATAACCCGCTCTATAACCAAACGCCGTAACTGTCTGTTCAGTATTATTATACGCAGCTTGATAACCAACTGCGGTACTTTCGTTTGCGGTGGTGTTAAATTGTAAGGCTTCAAAGCCCAATGCGGTGTTATAGTTTCCGGTTGAATTGACAACCAACGCATCATAACCAACCGCAACGTTTTGATCGCCTGATGTATTATTGCCAAGTGCGGTGACACCCACGGCAACGTTTTTTGTGCCGCCGATGTTTGCGCCCAACGATCCATAACCAACCGCCGTGTTGTCACTGCCAGTCGTGTTTTCATCCATCGACTGATAACCCATTGAGGTGTTTCTTGTGCCGGTCGTGTTTACCTTTAACACTTGCAAACCAACGGCAACATTTACATGTGCGGTGGTGTTGTCTCTCAATGCCTCATAACCAACGGCAACGTTGTTGATGCCTGTGGTGTTTGCTTGCAAGGCTCTCCAACCAACGGCGACATTCGCCGATCCTGTCGTGTTGTTTTCTAAGGCTTGATAGCCTACCGCCGTGCCGTTTGATGCAGTATTTCGGTAAAGTGCCTGATACCCCACGGCCACGTTATAATTGCCAGTTGAATTTGTATAAAGTGCCATCGCACCGATAGCGGTATTTGGCCCACCAGAGGTTGCCGAAAACGCTGCCTGACGACCAACCGCCACGTTGTCTGTCGATCCTGTTAAACTATATAACGCTTCAAGACCCACGGCCACATTGTTTGACATAGTTGAGGCCGATAATAAGGCATCACGCCCAACGGCCACGTTGTTGTTGCCTGTCGTGTTTGACGTTAAGGCTTGCTGCCCCAAGGCAACGTTTTTTGTTCCTGTAGTCGTTGCAAATGCGGCATTTCTACCGACTGCTACGTTTATCCCTGTTGTGTTGCTTGCCAATGCGTATGAACCAACTGCGACACTGTTGTCTCCAGTAGTGTTTGCATTCAAAGACTGATACCCAATAGCGGTGTTGTAACTAGATGTAGTTGCGTTTTGCAGCGACCCCCCGCCCATCGACGTGTTATAACTACCCGAGGTATTGCTCAAAAGTGCCTGCATACCAACGGCGGTGTTATACTGACCTGTCGTAGTATTAAAGGCCGATCTACGACCAATGGCGGTGTTTTGATCGCCAGTATTATAATAAAGAGCCTGATAACCGACTGCGGTGATATTTGCGCCTGTTATATTTGATGACGCGGCACCATAACCAACAGCCGTGTTTTGAGAGGCCGTAGTATTTGCGGCAAGCGCATCTCTACCCACGGCAATGTTAAAACCCCCGGTTGTATTTGACTGCAAGGCTCTCCGCCCAACGGCTGTGTTGCTTGAGCCTGTAGTCGCTGCGGTTAGTGCCTCATGACCAATGGCAACGTTATGTTCCCCAGAAAATGAGGCATCGTCTAACGCCGCATCACCCAAAGCGGTATTATTCGTACCAATAGGATAATTCCCATCCAACTTGATCGTGCCGCCATCGACTGACAAATCCGCATTGAATGTCGCATCGGCATTGACTGTGAACGTGTCGCTTGACGCATCACCAATGGTGACATCACCGGTCATTGTGACATTCGATGCCTCACCGGAAACATTCAAGAACCGTGAATCCGCATCGGCCTTGGAATAAACGTCAAGGTTTGTTCGCGCTGCCGCCGCCGTTGTTGCACCTGTGCCGCCTTGTGCAATCGCAACCGTGCCGGCAACTGATGCCGAACCACCGATGTTGACGTTCCAGGATGTGAATGTTCCCGATCCCGCATATCCAACCGAATCCACAACCAGGGTCGTTCCGGAATAAGAGGTGACAATCGCATCGATGAAATTCGTCGATGGTGCCGAGGCATCCGCAATCCGCAATGGCGTTCCGGCCTGGTATGGTTTCGCGGATTCAACCGTGAATGTCTTTGATCCGGTTCCGATCGTGTTCGATGTTGTCGATGTCGAATTGTAAATATCGCCGGCGTGGGTGACGAAATCCTCAAACGCATCCGGCAATCCTTCAACGTAATTTGTACCCTCGAAATCTGCGAGTGTATAAGTGCGACCGTTTAGTGTGACCGGATATGCCATTTTGCGTTTCCTCTAAATTAGTTCCTCAACCTCAATCATTCGACCATAATAGGTGAGAGCCGAATTTGTGATCGGTTGGGTTTGCCTGATCCTACCATAAATGTTTTGCGTGATCCATGTTGATGATTTGGCCGGTTGCGGAATGACCAAAATATCTTTTGAAACACCGCGCAATCGATCGATCGAATTGAACACGTTGCCGAACATTTCGTTTTCCGGCAAGTTAATCAATTCAAATCTCATCACGCGATAACGCTCGACCTCATCAACAAAGGTTTGACCGCCGCGCGATTTCGTGATCCGCGATTCGTCCACGAACTCGAATTGAACGCCGTTGGCATAGTTGACCGATGGTCGATATGATGGCCCCGCAATCAATCGACCCGCTTGCAAATATCCATCGGCATTCAATGAATCCGAAATGTCGATCCGCAAATAACGCGCTTGAACCGCCGTTGTGAGAACATCAAACGATGAAATTGTGTATTCGGCCGCGACCTCGGGGTTCAATCGACCACCCCATTGAAACACGCCCCACGGCAACGTTCCAAATTCCTCAACGATCGGCCAGGCATCGATTGTGCCGGAATCATAGACGGTTGTTGAGAAATCTGAAACCGCCGACAAACGCCACCGGATCGTTCCGGTCTGTGAGATATTATGCCGGATCAACGCCATGAAATCGACAATGCGTTGTTGGCCGAAATCAACATCGATCTGAGCCGATGTTTGTGTGTTGCGCCAAATCTTAACGATCTGTTGATCTTGCAAGTTCGAGGCCGGCAATGTTGCAACCTCATCATCAACCGTGAGGGTTCCGCCATCCGAATAATTGGTCGATGAAATTATCATATTGTTCGACATTGCTTAACCCCACAACTCCAATTCGACCTCGTTGTTCGCGGCATCCTCAACGATCGAGATCACGCGAAACAATTTGCCACTGTCGAGATTATAGCGATTAAACGTGATTTTTACCACATCATTCAATTTCAATGTGTAAGGTTGGGTTTTGACCAAGATTCGATAAAAATCGCGCTGCGCTTTGTATATGTTCAACAACCTGGTCGCCTCGGTTGATGCCGCCGATGATCCGGCAAAGAGGCCATTCACGATCAACGCCGTGGAATTTGGATAAGGTGTTTGAACCGCCGTGTCGGTGGCGATCTCGATGTTGGCATTGCGAACCAGGTAATCGCGTTGCGCCGTTGTGATCGAGGCATCGAAATCCGATTCACTCATCACTCGGTGGTTCTTTTTATAATCAACTCGAACCTGGTAATTCGGAACCGCCGAGGCGAGGCGAGTGATTTCGATGATGTTGGTTGAATCAAACTCGGCATCGGCCGTGCCGGTTGGCAACTCAACTCGGCCAACCTGGAACAAACCATCACGATCGAACCCATAAAACCCGCCAACCGTGTTGATGATGCGATCGAGAACCTCGGCAACCGTTGTCATGTTCCGATCGTAAACTCCAATCGTTGACGAATTGGCGGTGTTCAATGCGGTGAATGATGCGGTGTCGAAATCTCCTGGATAAACAAAACCGGCGTGATCCTCGACAATGTGTTGAATAATATCGGCCGCCGTTTCGAGATATGTGCCATCGACCTTGGAACCCTTCACATCGGCCGTGATAACGCCATCGGGTGCCGCAACCAGGGTGAAACGCCCATTGGTCAAATCGACCGTGTAATCGGTGGTTAAGGTCAACGCAACGCCGCCCTGGTAAACCGCCGTTATCGCCTCGATGTCGCCATCATGCACCTGGTAAACATAATTTGTGGAATCCACCAACACCGGCTCGATGTTGTAAACCTCACCATAGCAATGAGGTTTTGGTTGGTTCGCCAAATCACTCGATCCCTCATTGCCACCGGTGCCGGCGTAAAGTGTGTCCGGATAATCGACCACAAAATCGTTCTGGTCATCCCGCAAGATGATCCGAATATATAGGTCATCGAACTCGATCGAATGCGCCTGGCCATCAAAGATGGTGAAATAATATTGTAAGGCCGCGCCGGATTCACCAACGCGCACCTCAACCGAACGGCCATCCCAGGCATATCCCGCCCAATCATCGAGGCCACCATCGGCATTGGTCATCACGATTTCGCCGAAACCAGGTTGAGAGAAACCACCGATCTTGCCCGAGGAAAACATCGATCTCGAGAATGAGATCGGCTCAACCAATCGAGGATCGAACAATGTGTTCGCCGGTGTTTCGGTTGGTGAGGTGATGAATCCCTCGCCGGAATAATACAACGTCAACTCGGTTGATGTTGCGACATTGTAAGGTTTGACGATTAAGAGATATTTTTTCTTTGCGTAGGGATTAGCGACTAATTCCGCGAGTGTTGTTGCAACCATTATGAACGCGCTCCCGCAAGGCCACCCGCCGCCATCATCCGCGACATTTGCCGGCGCAAGGTGATGATTTCGTTTTTCATGTCATTCACCGCGCCAATGAGTTCGGATGCGTTGCCCTTGATTGGTGCGATCGTTCCATCGCGCCCAGGAATAAACATCTCCGGCCCTCTTTCGCCCACTCGAACACTGTCGCCGGCGTGAACGTTTGCACCATTCATCGCGGCCAAATATGGCGAGGCTTCATTGTAAAGTGTTTTGAATCGATCGGCTCGATCTTGTGCATATGCGCCTTTTGATTGCCCCATGCCGCCAGTGATTCCGACGATCTTATCCGCCAACGCCGATGATAGACCATCGACAAACGTATCCTTGGCCAACTCAATCCCGACCGATGTTGCGATCGATGACAAACTGCCCGATCCGAGAATACCGGCCGCAAACGATTCCGAGATTCCGGTTGTCACCGCCGAGATAAATCCGGAACCACCCGCAAGGTTTCCGGCAATGGCCGCGCCAACGCCTGGCAAGATGAATGCCGATGCCAATGATGCGATCGTCAAAAGATCGCCGCTCATAATACCCTCAACCAATCCCCTGATCGCATTGGAAACCGCACCGATCACATCGGAAATCGCATTGATGATCCCATTCACAACGCCGGTGATTGCGTCAACGATCCCGCCAATGATGTCGCCGATTGCGTCAAATATACCGCCCAGGAAAAACCCTGGCGTGATTGAGTTCATGATTCCGGCATCGACCGACATTGCACCTGATGGCATTTGGCCACCGTTTAGCGCATCAAAGAACCCTCGGCCGAACTTGGAAACGCTCGATGCCTGGATGACATATTCGCCGGATGAAACCCGCGCCAAAACATCATCGGCCTTTGGCCCACCGGAACCAGGAACAAAACCACCATCCGCGAATGATAGGGTCGGGAAAATGTCACTGAGGAAATTCAAACCGGTTGTGATGACCGCCTTGGCCGCAAGATCGGCAAGGCCGCGTTTGATGGCATCGGTGAACGTGCCGAAATCAATTTTTCCGGTCATAAAGAAATCGGACAATGTTCCCTCGAGAGATTGGAACGTGTTTCCAACAAAATCGCCCATGTTTGCGGCGTTGTCCGAGATCGATTGATAATAATCTTTCACGCCTTTGATCGCACCGGCTCCGAATGTCTTTTCGGTTTCCGCGCGATAATCGATCGTTTCCGATTTGATGTCGGAAAGAATGTTCTCATATTCCTGGCCACTGATGATTCCGGCCTTGAATGCTTTGTCTGCAATTTCTTGGCGGGTTGCCAAATCCGACAACGTTGTATCGAGGCCAAGAGCCTCACGCGCCAGGCTGTTGAGTGCATCTTCCATGTCACCCATTGTGATGATGCCGGCCGCAACCATCGATTGCAACGCCGCCTTTTCATCTTTCAAATCGGCAATCGCCGTTTCGACCGGCAATATTTTCTTTTTCATCGCATCGAGAGCGGCCGCGAAATCACTTGCCGAAATTGTCGATCCATCGAGTGCGCCACCAACACCCTCGACCGTTGGAATGAAATCCAAGAGTGTCGAGGTATTCGAAAGAACCGATTGGTTGGTGAAATCGGTTTCACGATTGAAATCCTCAATCGCATCCGTCACGCTTAAAAATTCAAGACCAAGTGCGCGTTCCGCCGTTTCCAGGATGGCGGTGAAACTAATCATGTCGGCGAGAGCCTCAACGCCATCGATGAGTTCCTGGTTGAACTCGGTGACTGCGATTGCACCCGCCGCCAGGACACCGCCCAAGGCCAACAAGTTCCCTTTGGTCAATGTCATAACGGTTGAGATCACCGACAAGGTAATTTGCGCCCTGGCAATCGTTTTGGCGAACTTCACAACCGCATTCGCAACGCCAATCACCTTTTTGATGATGGCAACGCCGAACACAACATCGAGGATTTGGAATAAGGTGTCGGCATTGCTAAACACCAACTTGATTCCGGCGGTGAATAACATCAACGCCTTGGTCATTTTATCCGAGATCAATTCGGCCAGTGCATCATTGCCATCGATGAACTTGGTCAATTCCTGGATCGATTCCGACAATGCGCGGCCAAATCCGGCCTCACCAATCGTGAACATGAACCCATCGATGGTGTCCCGCAAATTGGTCATTGCACCGCCCAGGGTCGCCGCCTGACGCGCTGCGCCACCGGCAAACTGAACATCCGCAATTTCGGTCAATGCCTGGACAATCGAGGCCGAGTCGTTGTTCACAACCTTTGTGATGTCGCCCATTCTGAGGGTGATTTGATCGCCCTCTTTCGATGCCTTGATGCCGAACTCTTTTAATCGTTCGAACTCGCCCATCGACGCATCCGCCACCGCTTCAGCGAATTGCATGATGGATTTCGATGTGCCGCCGGCGATGTCGGCGAATGACATAAGTTGAGATTCGGTCGGTCGAATGCCCTGCGAAACCAAGAGGTTGAACGAACCAACAACCTCTTGCAATGAGAATGGCGTTTGTTTTGCAAAATCTTGCAAGATTCGAAACGCGCCATCCGCGCTTTCGACCGATCCGGTAAAGGTTACGAGCGAGGCTTTGAGGCTTTGGAACTCTTTGTTGACGTTGACTAGATCACGAACAAAGGCTCCGGCGAAAACCGCGCCCAATGCACCCGCAACTTTTGCAACATTTAGAAACGCCGTTTCCACCCTTCCCAGGTTGGATTGTAGCGTTCTAAATGCTCGAGCGGTTTCATCTCTTGCGGTTAAGCGGGTTTCGAGCCTGTTGGTTGCCATTCTTTTTCATCGCCTGTCGTTGCCGGTCGGATTGGATTTGGATGTAAACCGACCATTCCATAAACTCATCAACTGACATTTCGGTTTCGATTTGCTCAACCGTCTTGCCTAGTTTCTCGGCGAGGAAAAATTTGAACTGTCGTTCCTCGCTCTCCCTTAGTTTTTTTCCAAATCCTCAACCGCCGATCCCATGATTTGATTGGCGATTCTGGCGAGAACCGTTGCGTCAACCTGGTTGCGTAGGTCTTTTTTATCACTGATTTGGAAAATCTTATTTCCCTCGGCATCAAGTGCCTTGAGAACAAGAACCTCGGCAAGTGCATCGGCCTCGGATTGATTCTTAACCGCGAACTGCAACTTGCCTTGGTCTTGTAAGGTAAAGGGTCGAGCGTAAAACACGAAAGGATGACCATCCTCATCCGCCCATTCCGGAACGACAATTTCCTTGATGGGTTGATTTTGATAATGATTCTTTGCGCGTTCGATAACGCTCAAACCTTGGGATTTAGAATTAGCCGCCATCATTCAAATCCTTATGCCACTGTTGATTCAGTTAGTGCGCCGGTGCCTTGGAATGAGATCGATGCCTCAACCATACCGTCGAACGATGCCGAAATTGTGCGGCCGGTGATTAGAACCGTTCCACTCAACTTGTGATCGCCTGTTGTGTTACCTTCGAACTGAACGTTCAATGTCACCTCTGAACCCACTGTCAACGCGCCTTGGCCGGCGGTGTCAGTGTCATCAAAGAAAACATCGGCCGAACCACTGAATGATTTCAACGATGTTTTATAGGTGCGCGATGTGTCACCCATTGCTGTATCTTCTAGGGTGTCCATTGTCTCATCGATTGAGTATGAACGAACCTCGGCAACCTGGTCTGTTCCGACCAAGATCACCCCATCGCTTCCGGTAAATGTCGCCATTTTTTAATCCTCACTTTCAAGGGTTTCAGTTTTGGCAACCTTTTTGGTTGCCTTTGGTTTGGATGATCGGGGTGAGTCCGTCCATCCTTTGGCCTCGAATGATGCCAAATCTTGTGCGTTTATCGTGATCGGCATTCCGCCGGTCGGTGGATAAACTTGGATTCGTTTCGCCATGTTTTCAGTCTCCTATTTAATAGACCGTTTCGGCATCGGTTTCTTGTGTAGAATACACGATTTCGAAAATAAATCGACCCACAACAACCGGCCGTTCGCCCTCTCCGGCAAAATCGGCCTCGAAAGAAACCAACCTTGTGTCCTTGGCATTTCCGCCCCTGGTGAGATCGGTGGTCATCGCCGCCTCAACTTCCGCCGCAATCGTATCGAGAACATCATCCGCCACCGCGCTCTCGACATATGCCTCAACTGACACCTCGAGCGATCGAATAAGACCTCGCGGCGGCTTGATCGTTTGAGCCTCAATCGTTTCGCTCGAGGTGTAGATACAAAGGCCAGGCATTTTGGCCGTTTGTATTGGATAAACTCTTGAGGCGAAAACATTGGAACCGGTCGTTGTGAGGCCGGTCAATGTTGTTTCGATGTCATCGCGGATAAGTTTGCGAATATGCGCCATTTATACTTTCTCCAACGCCAGGGTGGTCATTCCGGTGCCATCGTGATCCACAACGCGGATCGTGTAGTTTGTGGCATTTACAACCAACGCATCACCCTCGACCGCGCTAGAAACATCATTCGTTCGACATAGGAATCGAGGTTGGCGAACGGCCATCGGAATGTTGCCACCCGCGTCAACCTCAACGATGTCGTTGTCAAAAATTCCGTTGACGGTTGTTGCCGATCCGCCGGTCGGCGTATAGGTCGCCGCGACACCAAAATCATTGATGCCAACAAAAACCGCAAGATCGTCGAGAGATTCAACCGCCATCGATCAATCCTTATTTTTTCGCCTTAGAGCGAGTTTTTGCCTTTGGTGCATCGGATGTGCTTAAACCAACCGAGCGATCACTCTTGGCCGCGCTCTCGGCGTGTGGGATGCCTTTGCCGGTCGCCATCAACATCGAGGCGAGGGAATCATCAACATCAACAATCGTGCCGGCATCTTTTGCCTGGCCATCAATAACCGTTCCGCGAATCAATTCAATTTTCATCATTCAAACCCTTTGTTGGAAAGAGCGGGGTTTCCCCCGCTCTCTTTGGTTTACGCTGTTGTAACGTCCAGGATTGCCGCGAAAGATTCCGCGTGGCGAACCGCAACGTCCACATCTTGGAACATTGAGATTCGTGTCGCACCTGTTGTCGAACCGGAATAAGGATCGACAAGAACATCCAGGCCACCGAACATGCCGATCATTAGGTCGGCAAAGTTGCCAAAGATAACCGCCGAACATACGCCGGACGATGTGCCTTTGGTTAGGTCGCTTGGAACCAATGTCGATGATGCAACGCCATATCCCAACAATGTGTTCGAATCGTTTAGGATAAAGTTGCCCTCAACACCGGATGCCTGACGCGCTGTTTGGCGCATTTTTCCAACAACTTTCGGGTTTGTTAGGAATGACAAACGGCCACCCAATGCGTTGTCGATTGCAACCTCGGATTCAAGGTCAACCAATTTTGCATAAGTGATCGCGCCGCCATTCGTACCCATCGCAACCGAACCGATGCCGCTTGTTCCGGTGATGCCTGTCGGCTCATTCGATCCACCACCCTCGATGGCAACGTCATCGATCTTGGCCGCAAACTGACGCAACATATCGTCGCGGATAACTTGCTCAACCGATGGGTCGGATTGCATCATCAACTTGCGAGACAAATCAACATATTGTGCAATCGTCTTTGGTGCCATTGTGACTTGGCGGAAAGTTGGTGCGCCTTCTGCCGCCGGTGCCGCGTTCTCCGCAACAAATCCCACGGCTGTTTTGGCGTTCAACGCCGGAATCGCAACATCGCCGGAAAGACCGCTCATCATGCGTGCGCCCAGGTTAGCAGTAACCAGGTTTGGACGTAGCGCGTCGATAAACTCACCGCCTAGGTGATCCGTTGGCTTCAAGAAACCGCCGGCTGTGTTTGTTCCAACTGTCAGATCACGCTTGAAAATGTCGCTTGGTACATAGAAACCACGCGCCTCTTTGCCGGTGCGTTTTGCGATTTCGTCTGAAACCTCACGCTCAAATCCGCCAACTTCACGACCCGCCGCCGCATTGCGGAATGCGCGCATCAATGAATATTCTTGGCGTTCTTGAACATTTAGATCAAGGTTGTCTGGTGTTGCGATTGGCTCATCCGCAGACGCAAACGCGAGGATGCCGCGAAACTGCGCCACTGATAGGCCATCTTTGATTGCCTGGTTTGCAAGGTCGCGCTTGTTTTTAGACGCGCCTAGTTCCAGGATTTCGTTTACAGTTTTGGCGTATTCTGCGCGAGCGTTCGCCTCAACCGCTTGGATGTCTTGTTCTGACATTTTAGGTTCCTTTCTTTCGGCTTGTGCCGGAATAGGGGTTGGGGTTGGTTCGAGTTCGGCCTTGCGATTCGTTCCCACCGAGTCATCGGCCGGAATCGAAACAATGCTTGCTTCGAGGGGTGTCCACGATCGAACGCGGTAAGTGTTCCCACCTTCCGCCTTTTCATCGCGCTCCATACGCCCGATCTTGTATCCGATTGAAACATTGTTGCGGATACCATCACGAACGTCATCGTAAACCTCGGAACCAAGTTGGCCTTTCGAGAACCGAACTGTCGCGCGTAGTCGACGCGCCGAGGAATCAAGGTTTACAGATTCAACGACCCCGATTTGTCTTTCGGGATCATGGTCGAGCAACAAAGGTGCGTTGCCCGAATTTAAGAATGAGAGATCAACCGAACGATCGGTGTGATCCAGGATTTCAATGCCGAACGAACGCTCGACCGGTTTTTCACTCGAGATCGAAATCGAAACGCGGCGATCATCCTCGCCCTCGACCTTTGCATCCATGTGCATCGATCGTTGGCGTGTTTCCATTTCCGGTGCCTTGCGTTCTTCGTCAAGGTGGCCACCGCTCTCGGCCTCAACCTCAACATCGGCCTCGACCATTTCATCGGATTTCCCAAACTCGATGATATAAGAATCATCGGTTTCGGTCACGTTTTTGATGTGACGTTGTTCATCCATTTTTCTTTCCTCATCTTGGCCCTTTGTCGATTCCGGATGTCCTTCCGGCAAAAGGTCGGTGTCATGCTTGCCGCCCTGGAACCTTCCGTTTCTCAAACAGAATAACAGAGAATTGACTCTCGCAAAAGCCCACTGTTCCGGCGATGTCACCCCAGGCCGAACCGAACCAGGGTTTGTTTTATATGCGCCGATCCCGCGCAAATAGGATTCTGCCAACATTCCAAGGGTGGCGCGTTTGGTGGGATCGTCGCCATGTTCCTCGTTGTGTTCCTCGACTTTGTTCTCGAGGCTTTTTCGTGCGGTTTCGGTCAAATCCTCAATCGCTCGATCTTTTTTGCCCTCGAGTTTTTTCACCAACTCGAGAACGACATCTTTCATTTTTTGTTCGCCCAGGTTGCCAATAACGCCCCATTTGATTTGGGCAATCACGCCACCAACATTGGACAAATTCGGTTCGAGTTCACCCGATGCGAATTGTTCGCCATCGCCGAAATGCCGCGCGGCCCAGGCTTCACGTTCCTTGATCCAATCCAAAACCCCCTCGGTTTCCGATCCCTCTCTCGCTCGGCCCCATAATGTGAACGCCTCATTGCCTCGAATGTTGCCACCGGCTCCCCAAACCTCGGGATTGAACTCTTTGATGTTCTCCGCAAAACCACGATCGAATTGCGGATATTCCGAATTGCGCAATGAGATTTTGAGATCATCGCCCTTTTTAGGGAAATTAGTTGCCATCGCCATCATCCTCGGGTTCATCCATCGCCGGCATGAATTTCATCGGCCCATAACCGGATTGACCACCACCGAATGGTTGGAATGCAATCTCGATGCCGCGCTCATCCGCCATTTGTTTCTCGAGAACGATTTGATCCATCACATCGGCAATGTCGCGGCCATATTGGTTGGCCACATCTTGCATCGAGAGAATGCCGGAATTGAGGCCGATCACCGATGCGTTCATTTCGCGTTGTGGATCGACCCAGGCAAACCCACGGCCTCGGAACTCCACATTGTCGGCAAACTTGTCAAACCGCGTTGGTGGGATCGGAATCGAACCGTTATCCATCGCCGAAAATAACCAGGCGCGGAAAATCGGTTGAACAAAGTGTTCGATCATAAAATCGTGCAAAACTTTATAGAAATCACGATCCTCGAGTGCGCCTTGGCGGATCGAGGAATATGATGTTTGCGTCAAATCATTCGCCAATGACGCATAAGAAACACCCAACGCCGATGCGACACCGCGCAAGATCGCGCGTTCGAAATCGGCAAACGTGTTCGCGCTCGATGATGGATCGAACGATTTGAAATCCATGCCTGGCCCTAGTTGGTGGAATGTCCCAGGTTCCGCCTCGATGATCGGCGTATATGTGTTTTCCATGTCATCACCAACGAAATCATCGCCCGATGGCGTTATGAAAAATCCCATCTTGGATGCCGAGATTCTTTCGTTGACCAAAACCGCCTCACGCATACCGTTCAACTGTTTGAGCGGCGAAACCGCCGCCGCCATCCAGGGAACACCGCGCGTTTGCTGCGCTCTCTCCGGCAAGAATATATGCAAGATTTTCTCGGCCGGAATCCGCGTTCTCCGCGTTGCCAGGCTCGAGGTATATTCATTGTCGCCAGGGTGCGCGGTGAGTAGATGATAAGCAACCGGTTTGTGGAACCGATCGATCTCAACACCCATTCGAATCTTGTTGCCATTCGCCAGGGTTTCGTTGTGGTTCTCATCCAACAAATCAACCTCGAGGAACTCGATCGCAAATCCGAAATCGTTTTGTGGATAGTTGACCAGGCGAACCAACAACTCACCATCACGCGCCAACGCTTCCGCCGCAAATCTTTGCGCATCTTTCCAGGAATACCGGCCATCAACCGTGCAATTCCCCTTGCGCGACCAGGCTTTGAATGCGTTCTCGATGATCGCATTGCCTGGCGCATCGAATGTGCCATTCGCGTTTTTCGCCTTAACTTGCAACGAAATGCCTTTTTCGCCAACAACGTTGGTTTTGATTAGCTGCAAGAATCTCCGCGCATATTCATCATTTCGGGAAAGATCGCGGCATCGGTATCGAATTTGCTGCAATGCCGCCTTGATCTCGGAATCCGCCGATCGACTCGAGGCGATAAAATCCGAAAACAAACGGCCGCTTTGTGCGGCCTTATATGAGCGGCGTTTGGTTGGCTTGTTGTCCCTTTTTAGAAAATCAAAAACGCCCATATCTTAAAACCTCGCCTTGATCGTTGCGCCGGTCGATTTTCCTCGGCGAACGCGCTCTTTTCTTTTTTCCATTGCCAACTCGTTTCGATAATAATCTCGCCACCTCAAAAGATCATCGATCGAGAGTTTAACCAGGGAACGACCCTGGATCGAGTAATTGGCAACATCGGCATCCGCTCGATTCTGCAAAACTGCCTCGATTTTATCGACCATGATTTCCGCATGAGTTCGCGGATCAACATTGTTGACATCGAGATCAACGATCGCCTCGAACGTTCCGCGCTCGAGAACCAACCGCTCCGAATCCGAGTTCCGAACGATCTCGAGTTGCCAATGATAATAACCCGCAACGAAATCCGCCGATGTTGCGGAATCGACCGTGAACAAATAATCATTTCCGGACGCGGTGCCGGTTAATGTGATTTCATTCGCCCCACCGCCGGTGATCCTGGCAACGTAGGTCGCGGTATATTGATCGTTGGGATAATCTGCGCCGAGGTCGGTTCGCTTCCATTGAATAAAATCACCAACAACAATTTCGAGCGGTTCGGTTGTCGGTGCATTTGCGGCATCAAATAAATTCGCCATCGATCATCATCTCCAAGAGTTCACAAAACCGCCGCCGCCTGGTCGCCGCATTGGTCGTTGTGATGGCCGTGTCGATGCCGCAACCGGCTCGACCGCAACCGCTTCATCTGGTTTCTCGGTTTGCTCCGCCGCCTTTGCGAACCGATTTGCCAAACTATTCAAATTGAGGTTCATGATTCCCAACGCTGCGATCGCATAAACGCGGCAATCAAGAGCCTCATTTCGAGGTCGGGTTTGTACCCATTCCCGCCTCTTATAACCTTTTCTAAACCGAGTGACCATCTTTTCCGCCGTTAGTTGCGAAAAATACTCATCACCTCGACCCTCGGGAAAATGACAAAACCCTGGCCCTGGTTCTCTGATTTTCAACCTCGAATAAACCAATTCCTTTATTCCATCAACGCCGATTGGGAACAGTCTAACAGATTGCCGGTTGTTTTTCGAGGGTTTTCCGACTTGTGGTTTTCCCTCGCCTCCAACGCCCTTGATTGCGAACACTCGCCGCCCCTCTCGAGGCTTGACGAAAGTATAAACCGCGTTTGTGTGATGGCCCCCTGAGTCAATACACGCACATCGGATCGGCATCTCAATTCCTCGAGGATGATCCCAGGTTTCCGACAACACCGCGTCGAGTTGACCCCAAACTTGAGGCGATGATGGATCGCCATAAATCACGCGATAATCCAACGACCAGGATTCTTGATCTCGACCCCATCCAACGATTTCAACCTCGAGCCGGTCATCCTGTGTGTCGATGCCGGCGGTGATTAGAACGCATTCATCCGGCAAGAACTCTTTTTCGAATGAATCCCGCCCTGGAATGTCATCCTCATCAACGCCATCGCCTTGAACCTCGAACGTTTCGCCCAAATAAGTGTTCGTCCAAACCTTCAACATTTCCGGCAATTTCTTTGCCTTCAAGAAATCTCGAACCGCATCCTCGAGCGTGATCCAGGGTGAATATATTCCCGATATTTGAAAACCGGCGATGCCATGAAAGTTTTGACTCGCTTCCCAATATCCATTCCGAACCGCCTTGTTCTTTTCGGCATCTGACCAAAATGTTCCGCAATGATCGCAAACATAACCGGCCGTTTCCGGTCGATCCTTTTGCCATTGGACGTTTTTCCACTCAAGAATTTGCGCCTCATCGCAATGTGGACATCGAGCGAAATATCGCCGTTGATCGCTTTGCAAATAACGTTCCTCGATGATCGATGAGCCTTTGTTGGTCGGTGTCGAAACCATCAAAATCTTGCGGTTCCAGAATGTCGCGGATCGTTTTCTCGCAAGTTCAATCGGATCACCTTCCGATCCAGAAGATGCCGGAAATCGATCGGTTTCATCGAGCAAAACAATTCGGATCGGCCTCGATGCAAGTTGCGCCGGTGAGTTCGCACCAATCATCGAAATTCGACCGCCTGGAAAATTCTTTTGCAAGGTGGTGTTGCCACTGTCCCGCGATCGAGGGTCTTTCACTTTCCCCTTGAGGCATGGGGTGTCGCGCAACATCGGTGCCAATCGGTCTTTCGAAAATGTCTCGGCCATTCCCTTTTGGCCGGTGGGTTGGACAACCAAGATCGGCGCCGGATCGTGTGCAATGTGAAAACCAATCACATTCAACAAAACCTCGGTTTTTCCTAATTGCGCCCCCGCTTGAACAACGATCTCGGTGACTGATGGATCACTGGCCGCATCCATGATGCCCCGCAAATACTCCGTGCGTTCGGTGTACCATCGCCCAGGTGCCGCCGATGCCTCACTGGATAGACGCCTTTCGAGGTCGGCCCACTCGCTTACGCTTTGTCGGGGTGGTGGTTTGAGGGTTTGGATCGCGCTTCGCGCCACTTCCCTCATCGCTTCCACCATCATCGGGTGCGACTTCGATTTGTGGGTCATATGATGTGAGTTCCTCTAAACAATCGATCACCGCTTTGTCGATGATCTCTTTGATCTCGCTTGCCTCTTTTTGGTCAACCAACATGGGTGCCAGGATCGTCGGCATCGATAACAACTTGGATTTCATGTTCGCCAGGACATCCGCCCAAACGTGTCGAACGTCATCGGCCGAGACATATTCGCGTCGAGCCTTTGCCAAATCCATTTCGGCCAATGCGGTTTCAACCTGTAATTTGCGAACCCTGGCGGTTTCGTAACTAGGCGATGCCATCGATGTTCCTCGCTTTTATATGTCTGATATATAATATTGCCTCGATGTTGCTTTTTTGCAACCTCGTTATTTTCAAAGAGAAACGAACAATCGCGGTGATTGCCTTGAACTTTTTGAAATTCTGTCCCTGAGAATTTATCGGGGTCGCGCGTTACCA
>Ga0208899_1000556_pt1 | contig 28068 bp, 45 predicted proteins | sample VirMetDEL_Nov_24_FD_184518 | JGI IMG/M metagenome (GOLD analysis project Ga0208899, IMG submission 184518) | Aqueous microbial communities from the Delaware River and Bay under freshwater to marine salinity gradient to study organic matter... | ecosystem: Environmental > Aquatic > Marine >... | reverse complement strand
GCTTGGTTTATATAAGGTAATATTTTATCATTGTCAATGTTACCATTAGCAGCTGTAAATACTGATATATCATGTCTTGTTACAAATAGTGCTTTACTCATTTTCCTGCATAATTTGGGTGATGTCCATTATTTGGCATGTTAACAGGAGCTTTTTTTGCTTCTTTATGCCCTCTCGGTTTCGGTTCGTAACTCTTTGGAATTGATTTAGTTTTTTTATAGTCTTCTAAATCTTTACTCCCTTTGTCATCTAAGTTTTTAACTTTATACAATACTTGTACAAATTTATGTCTGCAGTAAACACCGCCTTTAAATTTAAACAAATCGTAGTTCTGTAAATTATGTCTTGGTAATTTAGCAGCTGCAAAACTCATTGTTCTACTCGCTTTGTCAATATCTTCTAATCTGTAAACTATACCAGCCTTGCTTCTGTTCATCATTTCAATACAAAAGTCTCTTGACTTATTAGCTTTTTTATTTTTACCTTTTCCGCTTGTCTTGTATGCTTTTCTTGACCCTACTTGGTATTTGTATCTTACTTTGTAAAAAGATTTATCTAAAACAGAAAAGCCATCTTCTTTGCTTTTTATAGTATCACTAAGCTGAATCATATCGGTTGCCCAATCCTCAACACTTTCGTTTTCATCGTCTACATCTCTAATATCAACTATTTCAAATTGCTCTGAATCCATTACCTCGCCTTTAAGCTCGTTTAACGCTTCTTGTAGTAGTTCTTTATCTTCTTGTGAAGAAAAGCTTTTAGAAGCCATCATTTCGAGTTCTGCGGTGTTTTCTTCTTCTTCTTTTATTCCAGTTTGTTCTTCAACAGCTTCTTCACCTTCAACGTTTTCTAAATCCATGAACTCTAAAGGTTCAATAGTTTTAAAGTAAAGATTTAAACTAATGTCATTTACTGCTAAAATTGTATCTAAGCAATCAATTAAAAGGTTTTGGTAAGGTTGTATAACTATGTTATTAAAAAGCCGTGAGGCGTTCTCTATTTCATCAGCATTGCTTGAAAAACCATTAGCAGAAGATAAACCTAAAAGTAATGGTGAAGTAACTCTGTGAGTTAACATAATTTTTTTTGAACATTCTTCGCTTAAATAAGAGTAATGTTCTGGAGCATCTGTTAAACTTACATCATCAATAGTCGTTTTACTTTCTGCGTTATTGTTAAATGCTACAATTACCTTTTCGCCATAACTACCAGTCAGCTTCGACATTATGTCATTTTTTATGGCTAATTGTTTTTCCCTATCAGGAATACCATTAGAAAAATTTATAATTTTAGTGCCTGAAAATGAACACATTGCATCATTTATCAAGTAGTCAGCTATCTCTTTTTCAAGTGTTGCATAAGCAGTATTATAGTCAGCTGGTGAATAGTAATAAAAACCAGTTACATATCTTTTAATAATATAAATTTCATTTTGTCCACCACTACCAAAAACAGGAAACTTTTTTAGTTTAGTATTTCTTTGGACCTTAGACCAATCAGCAGAATAAAAATAATTTTTTATTTCGCCTTTGTCATTCATCTTTTCAGCTCTAAGCGTTTCTCTTGGGAAATGTGTTATTGCTGATATTTTATTTCCATTGTAAGTAATTTGAAAAGCAGCCTCTCCTAATAACTTTAAGTCTTGGCAAACGTTTCTTAAATCGTGAGGTTTAACTAAACTTTTCATTTGAGCATACTGGTCAGGCTTTTCAGCTGAATCAGTAGCGTCTAATCCTTTTCCGTATATCTGGTTGACTATTCCGTTAATTACTGCATTGTTTGTAGTGCTATCCATGTAAGCATCTATTAAACATTGGTAATAGTCGTTGTTATCTCCTATTGATACATAATTTCTATTACGTTCTTCTGTAATAGTTGGTCGTTCGTATTGATTTAATTGTATTAAGTGTAAATTATCCATAATGTACAAATTGATTGTCTCCTGTGCTTTGTTCTATATAAACACCGTTTGAAATTTCATAGTCTGAAAGTGTTTGGTCTGAACAATACATCTTGTCTTTAAAAATTATTGCGTTATCTGTTGTATTGGTGATTGTAATAGTATAGTAATTATTTTCAACTAATGCTTGTGTCGTTGAATATTGGTAATAGTAATCCAGTTCAGAAAATGTTGCTGCATCGTCTGTTAATATAACTTTATTTTGAGCTTCTGACTTTATCACTAATTTATAAGTTTTAGTACCAGTTATTGTTTCTCTTGGTATAAAGTTAATAATTCGTGTGCCACTTGTAGTTAATATTTGCATATTTTTAAATAAAAAAAGGGGAGGATAATCACTTCCTCCCCTCCAATCAAACTATATATTATGAATCACACAATTATATTAATCGCGTCTTTTTTAACTATTAGTTCCAACAGTTACAGTCACCGTTGCAGAACTCATTCCAGCAAAAGGGTCAGCAGAAGTTCCACCGCTAATAAAGTTAGCTGGTTCAAGCTCTTGTCCAGTAAGCGTTAATGAGTAACCTGAAAGGTCACCAAAATTTTGACCCGTAGCTATACTACCGCCCGTAACATCCATTCCATGCTCTAAACCGCAAAGCATAAAGTTTCCGTTTCTGTCCTCTACAGCAATGTGAGGTCTACCGTAAGCCATTAGCTTAAGTTCCTTATTATCTTCTTTAGATAGTTTAGGTAAAGTTAAAGTTAATGTTTCTTCAAAGAATGTTGTTCCATTCTCTCTACTTGAGGTAATAGCAGTTTCTAAACTGTTAGTGCCTTTTAAATCGTATTGGTAGCAAGTAAATGTTCCAGATAAATCAGTGATTTCATCGTCAGTTTTAGTTACCGTTCCTAAGTCTCCAAAGTCAACGAACCAAGCTCTAACTATTCCGCCAATTACGTCTTTACATGGTACTTTTCTACCTTGTGTTAAATCGCAAGCCATTTGTTATTAATTTTAAATTAAGGGAGCATTGCAGCTCCCTAATTATTATTTTATTTCTTAAACGTGGTAAAGAACAATATCAGAACCGATTCCGTATTGAACACCAGCTGTATATCTCATTACAATTCTTACATTTTGAGAACCATCAATGTCAGCCATGTCTATTAATTTCACTTCGTTCATGTCAGAAAGTAAACCAGTTCCGAAGAATAAGTTAGATTTCTGAGCAGCCATTGCAGTGTTATCATTAAGACCGTTAGCAACGAATAATTTAACACCATCAAAAGAAAGCGCGCCATCACCGTACCACATGTGCGACTGAGCGTTAACACCGCTATTAGTAGCAGCGAATCCACCTAATGCTCTAACATAAGCTCTCGCTATGTTTTGTGAAATGTAAATGTGTACGTCTTCTTTACCATAAAGTGAAGAAGGTATTGCATCAACAATTTTACCTAATTCAGCCACAACATTAGCAGCATCAACAGTTGTTCCAGTTACATCAAGAACGTCAGTATCAGCTAAAGCTAAAGTAGCCAAGCCATCAAATTGACCGCTACCATCAACACCTTCCCAAATAGTCTGCTCTGTTTTCTCTGCAACTAAACCAGCAACGTGTCCGATAATGTAATCAGAAAATTGTGGTGGCATATTATCAAATGCAGAGTATCCCATTTGAACCGCTTCCCAGTCAGATGCAAAGTCTTTTTTGCAAAATTCAAGGTTTACTTGAAATTCTTTCGGTTGTAGGATTCTTTCAGTTATTGTTACTGCATCGTCAGTCTTAGTAAAATCACAACTTGCATCTGCTATTACAGCACCAGTTGCTACTTTTTTCATTACTGATTTATACTTAATGTTCGGCTTCACTTCAATTCCGCCTTTGTCTATTGTGTTAGCTGATAATAAAGCTGCGCTTAGGTATTTCCCAGCGAACTCTCCAGCATATGTAGTAGTTAAACTATTTAAACTATTAGCCATTTTATTTTATATTAATTATTGTTAAAAATTTTATCAAAAACCCTGTCTTTAGTTGTTTTAATTCTGTTTTCAGAAATTTTAAAGTTCATTTTACTATCAACTTCAGCTTCAGGATTATGTTTTACAGGTTCAGGAGCAACAGCAGAAAGTTCTTCTTTTTCTTCTACTTTTACTTCTTCCTTCATTTCTTCTTTGTTACCAAGTTTTTCGTCTATCATTGCTTTGATTTCTTCAACAGCAGATGTAAATTCTTCTTTAGTAACGTAGTTCATTTCTTCTTTTTCTTCTTCTTCTAATTCAGTTTCTTTAACTTCTTTAGACTCTTCAGAAAGTTCTTCTTCAGCTACCTCTTCTTCAGCAGCTTCTTTAATACTGTCAATTAAACCTTCTTCAACAACAACTAAAATTTTACCACCTTCTAATTCATATTCGCCAACAGGTAAAGCAATTTGCTCATCTTCTGTTTTAATGAATATTGAATTACCAGCTTCAAACGATTCTGCAACAAGTACAGTTCCATTTTCTAAAGTAACTTCAGCCATTTCTATTTTGTTTTCAGAAAGTTCAACTTTTTCACCAACAATATTTTTTATTTTGTTTAGTATGTCGTTTGCTTTCATAATTTGAGTATATATCTATAAACGTTTGAAAACCTTTACTGTTATATTTTTTTGCAACTTTATTTTTATTCTGGTGTTCCAGTTATGTTTCCAATGCCTTGAGCTTGCAAACTTCCGTCACAACATTTGCTGCTGTAAGTATTATCAGAACATAAACAACCCCTTCTGCTATTGCTTGGACTTGAGTTACTTGGTGTTTTAAATCTTTTACTTTTCATTTGTTTAGTTTTTTAATTGTTTTTATTGTTTCTAATTCTGCCCATGTGATAATCTCTTCTTCTTTGTTTACATCCCAGTTATGCAACCTAAACGATAAGTGCATAAACTCATGAAAAAAAAGAAGGTAATCTTCAAAGGTTTTATTTAGTCTTTTTAAATTAATAAATACATAAGGTTTTTCACTTACTTCTTTATTAGGTGTTTCATTGCTCATGCCAGCTATATAAGCATCAGTATTAGTTTCATTATAACACTCACAATCATTTTTAGTTAAACCATGAATAAAATTTACTTTGTAATAATTAAATAAGTCTTCACAAGAATTACCTAACAATAAGTCATAGTATTTATTACTTATTATTTTCAAGTTCTTTTAATTTACTTTCAGACCATCTTAAACCAGCTTTACCACCCCACAATAAATAGCTAATAGTTCCGCAAGCTTTTGTATCTCCTTCATCATAATACTCTTGCGCTCTGCTTAAATAGCTATGCATCCTTTTTAAGGTTTCAACGCTAATGTTTTCTTTGTTAGCTAATTGTTGCGCTCTAATTTTACCTATTTGAGTAGCGCATTTATTGTTGATTTTTTTATTTAGTTCTATACCTCTTTTAGCATTATTACTTACCGCATCAGGATAGTCGTTAAATGTTTCAAGCTCTGTTCTTTTACCAGACTTAGTTCTTTTGTCTTTTTTAATTAAAGCCTTAATATTACTAAGCATATATTCAGCCTCAGCCTCTTCTATCTCTTGTAGTTCTTTACTCCATTCAGATTTTAAACTTGGGTCTTTTACTTGTGCTTTGTCAGCAAAAAAACCTTCAATACTAAAACCCTTTACTTTACCAGTTTCTATATAGTTCTTCCAAACGTCTTCGTTTTCTACTTTCATACTAATCATCCAAGTTCCTTTTGGTACACTTAAACCATATTTTTTAGTTTTATCCATTTCAGTATCTTCTACAATCCAAGATTCAACAACAGTTAAGTTGTTAATTTCCATTTCGTGTTCTAAAGTTGCGTTGTTCTGCATACTATTTTGAAAGAATAACTCGCTTGCTCTTCTTACTGTTTTCTCAGAAAAGTAAACGTAAAAAGTATTCTCTCCATTCTTTCTAAAGATTGGTTTGTTAGGTATTAAAGCAGCTCCCATTAGTAAACGCTTTTCATCATCTACTTTAGCCAATTTTATTTCTTGTTCTGATAGTGAAATAAAGTCGCTTTCAATTGCGCCAGATTCTACGATTGAAATGGCTTCGATTCCAGTTAGCCCTTCACTATCTTCATCTAATATTAATTCTATTATATCCATTGTATTTTGTTTTAAAATGTTGCTTGTGTAATTGTATTATTTTGTAATTCTTGTGCAGTAGTTACATCTCCAGAAACTACAAACGCTTGTACTGGTCCTTGTTGTCCTAATGCGCCAGCTATTTGATTAAAACCTGATTGACCTACTACGTTAAAACTTGGTGCTTGACTTGGTGATGTTCCTGCTCCGCCACCTTGAGTTGTTGTGCTTGGTGTTGCGGCTGCTACTGCTGCTGCTCCAGCTGATGATGAACCTCCGCCAGTAGGTTTATACTTAGTTGCTGCTATTGTAGCAATTTGAGCTGCTCCAGCTACACCTATTGCGATACTTTTTGGAATAGCTAAACCACTTGCTACGTCTACTGGATTAGTGTAAGCGTTCATAATACCTTGAGCTGTTGATATTATTGCTTGTGCTATTCCTAAACCTTTATTTATATTAAATGCTTTCTTTGCTCTTTCTTCGTCATCTCCAGCAAAAGCATTAGCAATTTGACCAATTGATGATAAAATAGAACTTGTTGCAGATAATATAGCAACTTGATTATCTATTTTTGCTTGTTTAAGTGCATTGTCGCTGTCCTTTTTCTCTTCATCAGCTTTTTTGTTTGCTTCTATTGATTCTTTTAAATATTTATCTTCAATCGCTGCTAAATCAATCTGCTGCTGCTCCTCTAATGCTTTTTCTAATTCAGCATTGCCTTGTGCTAAAGCAAATTTTGCTTCATATTGTTGCGTTAGGTCAAGCAGCTCTTGCTCTTCAGCTGTGTTCCTTATTTGTTGCAATAAGTTCCATTGCTGCTCCTCTCTTGCTAACTCATCTTGTTGCGCTTTTAAATTTTCCTCTTGCTCTTCTCTTTGTTTCTTTTCTCTTTCAAGTCTTGCTGCTTCTTCTATTTTTTTAGCTTCTGCTTGTTTTTTATTTTCAAGTTCTAAAAACTTATCTGCATAGAATTTATCTATTAACAACCTTGCTTCTGCTTTCTTTTTACTTGAAACTTTTAAAGCTGCTAATTCTTTTAAATCTCTTTCTTTTTGCCTTGCAAGTTTTTCTTCTTCTGTCTTGTCGTCAAAGTCCTCTTGTCTCTTAACTAATTTATTTCTAAATGCTAAATACTTTTGGTAAGCTTTTTTTCTTTTAGCTAATGCTTCTTCATCTAACTCAGCTTGTTTTTGCGCTGCTGCTTCTTCCGCTTCTGCTTCTTCTTTTAAAAGTTTTTCGTGTTCTGCTTTCTTTAACCTGTTTCTAACCCTCTCCATGAAAGTACCTTCAGCCTGTCTTTCTTCGGCTTTTTTAGCATAAACAGCAAGTTGTTTGTCAATATCTTTTAAATTATTAACAATAGCTTTTTTATCTTCTTCAAGTTTTGTTTTATCTATTTTATCACCTATAAAAGGAATCTTAGAAAATGCTTCTTTTAATTTTAATCCTGCAAAAGATATCCCCTCAAATGCTCTTACAAAAAATAATTTTACTCTACCAGCAACTTCAAATGAATCTTGTATTTCTCCTACAAAAGCACCAAAAACTATTGAGGTTTTAGTCACTTTTGTTATTATACTTGTTAACCCCTGAACAAAAACTCTCGATATTTTACTAAATATGCCTTCGCCATCTTCTAAAGACAGCAAGAAACCTTCCCAAGCTGAATTTAATTTAGTAGTATCTCCTGCAAGGTTATCAAGCCTAACTTCTGCCATAGCTTGAGCTGCTCCAGCTGCATTATTAAATTGCTCTGTTAAATCTTTAATTTCACCTTGCTTATCAGCTAAAGACAATAAAGCTCGACCTCCTATATTACCAGCAAGACCTAAAGCAGTATTTAAACCGTTTGAACTATTCTTAATTTTATCTAATGCCTCATTTAGTGGTATTCCTTTTTTATTTAATTCAATAAATGCTTTTGATAAACCTGTTCCAGCTCTTCCTCCTTTAACACCATTGTTAGCAAGAACACCAAGCAAAGCAGATGTTTCTTCAATAGTTCTACCAGTAGCTTTTGCAGCTGGAGAAACGTTTTTTAATGCTTCTTGTAAACTTGTAAAATCTAAAGCACTTGAACTTGTACTTTTAGCTAAAACATCAACAACTCTTTGAGTGTCTTCAGCTTCTAATCCAAATGCATTTACTGTTGAACCTGCTAACATTGCAGCAGAAGCAAGGTCAACCTCCATTGATGCAGCTAAATCCAATGTTGCTTTAGTAGAAGCTAATATTTGGTCAGTAGTAAAACCCATTTTAGCAAACTCTGTTTGTAGTTCGCCTACTTGTATAGCTGTAAATTGTGTTGTTGCTCCAAGTTCTTTAGCTGAGGCAGAAAGAGCATCCATTTCCTCAGCAGAAGCGTTAGAAACAGCTCTTAGTGTTGACATTTGTTTTGCAAACTCAGCACCTTTTTTAGTAGCAGCTGTAAATAATCCAGCTAATGCTCCAGCAGCAACAAGAAACAAACCAATACCAGAAGAAGCAATTGCAGTCTTTAAGGTCTTGAAACCCATTACAATTCTTTGTATTGGAGCTGGTAAAGCGTTTAAAGCTCCACCCATTGCATTTAAGTTTTTAGTTGCATCTTTAGAAACTTTTTTAGTTGTTTTACCAAGACCTTTAACATCTTTCTCCCCTTGCTTAACAGAAGAAGTTTTAGTATTTATATCAACTGTATAGTTAATTGTTTTCATTTTCTTAATCTTAAATGGTTAAACGCTTCTTTGAATGTTGTTGGCACTTTATTAAGGCCTAATGCTATTCTAATATGTTTATCGTAAAGTTTATTCTCTTTACAAAATTGTAATCCTTCTAATATTGTTTTCATGATGGCTCGTTTAATAGTTCTAAATTCGTTTCGCCTGACTGTAGTTTTGTAGTCATTTTATTTATTGTATATGCTCTTGTTCCAATTACTATTAAATCATTTAAGGTTAAATTCAATAATACTTTTAATGGAAGTATAGCAGAGAACTTGAATATTCTTGTTCTTGTGTTAAACACTCTTGTAATGTAATTTTCATAATACAACTGAAATAAGCTGTTATTAGTTCCAGAATAATCTGTAAGAGTATAAGTGTTTATTTCACTACCGAAGTTTAAATTATATGCTGGCGGTGTTGATGATGTGCCTAACTCATTGTAAGCACTTGGAATCCAGTAGTTATTTAAAGTTTCGTTATCATGACCACCATTAGATAAATCTTCTCTTGTAGCATTTACAAAATTAATACCTGTAGTGCCTAATGAATCTTGATTAATTCCATAAAACATTAATGGCTTGCCTAAGTCTGGCTGCAAATCAATATTTAAAAATGTTCCTATTTGAATACTTGTTGAAGCTCCACTCCCTTGGTCAAAAAGCCTTTCATAAATCATGCTCTCAAAAGGTAATTTAATTTGATATATATTCTTTTTACTTGCTACTGACACAAAGTTTAGCTCTCCATATTTTTGATTATTAATTAACTCAAACTGTTGCGCCAATATGCTTTTAGGTTCTGAATATTCAAAATCTACTTCACTAAATGGTATAGCATCACCTACAGTATGTTGGTCAGTCTCTACAAACTCTGTAATGTCATGAGTTTGACCAGATTCATAATAACTGTCTAATGTTTCAACAACAAGCTCACCTTGATAATCTAAACGCGCTAATAAATTATATTTCCTAAATAAACCATTTAAAAAATCTTTCACTTTAAGTTTTGGTATTTGGTCGTTTATAGTAATGAACTTTGAATTAATTAAAATATTATTATTCATTGTCATTCTACCGCTATGCGTTTCAGTTCCTCCACCTTGACCTACTTGAGCTGTCCAAGTTCTCACTAAATCGTATGATAAACCAACAGTTAAATCTGCCTTGCAGCTTATTCTTGCGTAAAATCTATTTCTACCATTTGTAAATGTTTGAGTTGCAAAATTATGTAAATCAACTCTGTTCAATCTATTTCCAGTTGGAGAAAAAGGTGAATTAGGGTCAGTAAATATTTCTATTGACAAAGAACTATTACCTGTGTTGTTTTCGCTTCTTGCAAAAACCTCTTGATTGTTTTCCCTTATTATTTCAATTGTATATGGAATTGTGTTTACAGTTGGGCTTACATTTACGGTGAAAACATGGTTTTCTGTAGCCATAAATAAGTCAGCCATATAATAAAAAACACCTGCAAATTGACTTGAAAACGTAGCTCCAGTGTTTACTGTGGTTATTGAAAACCAACCCCTTCTAAAGTCGTTTGGAATACCTACTAAAGGACTTCCAGACGGAGGGGTCCAATCTCTGTCAGTTAACGGTTCACAATCTGCGTTAGTTCCTCCACCAGATATATTTCCACAAGTAGAATTTTCAACACCAATAAAAGATTTACTTTTGCTTAAAATTATTTTTCCTTTTTCCCTGTGCAACCACATATACATACTATTAAAAACTGCTGAGTCTAAAAATTCACCTGTTTTAAAATTTATATTGTACTGATTTTGGATTGCTTTAATAATAAGTTTTACTTGTATAGCTGGTTTTAAATCTTCTGGTAATACTCCTCTTTTTTTCTGGTCTGAGCTATGAGTTGAAATATTTACTGGGTTTTGATGGTCTCCATTTAAGTTATATATATAACTCTGAGAATGAGCTATCAAAGGATAAATTACAGCATCGTTATAAGTAACAGAGTCAGCTGTCATATTTAAACCATTTTCTAAACCTCCTTTAATATTTGCAACAGTATAGTCGTGGCTAAAATTATTTAACCAAGATAAATCACTAAGCTCATCTTCGTTAATTGAATTTTTAAAATCTGTTGTTTCTCCAAAAAAAGTAACCTTATACATAGTTGGTTTTCCCTGCTTCATCACAACCTCATTCAATTGTATTTTACCAGTCTTAAACTCAAAGTGATTAAGTTCTATTTTAGCTGTTGAAAACACTTGACTATCAAAAGCATTAACATCAGGGTTATACCAATGCTTAAAAATTTTATTATTTGTTTTACTTGCTGGTAAATTAAAAGTCCTACTGTAATCAGTAAATAATTTATCAATGTCCTTTACATCTTGAATAACTTGTGTTAAGCTAATAAGCTCCTCTTCCATTAAATCAAGCCTAACAAAATCTTCTTCTGTTGTTAAAACCGCTGTTTGCTGTGGTTGTATGTATAGAACTATTTTTTGCATTATCTAATATTATTTACTAATCTAAATGACTTTTCAAAATTCATTGTGTAATTAATTAACCTATCATTTAAACCAGTCTTGTAAGTAAATGAACTGTCTTTTAAATTAACAGGGTAGATTGTGTCAGTCGAATCAGTAAGCCAAATGTATTCACTAACCATTAACTCTTCAAAATATACATTAGTTAACTCACTAACAAAACCAGTATTTAAAGAAACGCTTTCAGTCGCATTTGAATTAAAAGTTTTCTTTGCGTGTGCTGTTGTTGAATAGGTATTATAAGTAATTGTTTCTTGACAGTCTGGACCTTCTTCAGGTGGCTCTAAATGAACACTTCTTGCTTTAAATATACTTGCATTAAAGTTTTCGCTTCTTGAGTCTAAACTATCAGTTGACTTTTTAAAAAAGAATAAATCTTGAGTTGCTCCCCATCTATTAACAAAAGATAATTTATTTACAGGATATTTACATTCAGAAATTCTTTTTAAAGTTATCGTTGTAGAAAGGTCATCGCCATAATATACAATTACGCTGTCAACTTCAACTGCTGATGTATTAGTATATTGAACATACCTAATCTTTTGATTTTGGTTGCCATTGTCAGAAACTGAATCTGTTTGAATTACTGACGCTCCTCTTTTCCATTGTAGTGATGTAGCTTGTTCAACGTTTACAGGAATTGTTATTCTACTTCCTTCATGATATTCAAAGTGTGTGCCACTAAGCATGACAACAGGCTCAGTTGTATAGTTAGCACCATCTTTAAAATGATTGTAACCCTCTTGAGCTAAATAAGTGTTAGAAGTTATTGAAGCACCATCTACTAAAGAACCATCTGCTTTTCTTGGAGATGTTGCAACAGTTACCCAGATAGATTGCTTGTATGCTGAGGCAGAATAAACACCAGTAAACACTTGTACTATATGGTCATTCACTATTTCGCTAATATCAAAAGAAACAGAATCTTCGCTACCAAGTGGTTTTTTTTGTAGTGAGTAAGCTGCATATAAATCGTCGCATTGTTCTGTTGAACTACTTAACCCACCAAATACAGTTATATTAATTTGAAAGTAACTTAATTCAGCATCGGTTTCTTGTGGTGTCCTTATGAAAAAAGGACTTCTTGTTCTTATTATTGTACTCATTTTATTTCTAAATTATCTTCTATATAACCAGCAACAATTTCATCTCCGTATAAATCTAAACCCCTTTCAAAAGGTTTAGTAAAAAACAATGTTGCTTTAATTCCTTTTTTGTAAATGCTTCTTGCTATTAAAAAGTTAAGTGATTGTCTACTAACAAACCTACCTTGCTTGTCTCTTGGTGCTATTCCTTTTCTAATACTCCATTTATCAAAAGCAGAGCTTGGCGGTTGTTTAGTTTTGTATTTAAATGGACTTGCAGAGCTTTCTGGATATGTAGACTTTGCACCCTTAACACCTTTGTCAATAAACTGTCCATAATCCTCGCTAAGAAATGAAACCTTGTCACCTTTAATTGTATAAGCTAAACTATTATATAAAGCCTTAGACGCGTTGTTTTTCTTTTTAGTCAAATTACTTCTTGACTGCTGAACAACATATTTAGCGTATTTTTCTAATGCTTGTCTAAATTTACTCATTAGCAGTAAGTCATTTCATCTTTAGTACCACAATCAAAAGTAACAGCCCAACCAGCAAGCATGTTATCAAACCTTTCTGTAAATGGTTCACAAGTAGCTGGATTGATTAGCTCAAATTTATCTTTATATAAATCACTCTTTTGTAATACTCGCATGACTCTTGTTGCCAATGCTAACTGAGTGTTTAATATATCTTGCCTGTTGTCATTGCCTCTATATAAATCTGTTACTTGTTTGTTGCTAATATCTACTAAATCCATAAAGAAAATAGTAATGTTAAAAGTTACGTAGTTGTTGTTTATTGTACTATTGTTAATCATTACATGAGCTAATGGAAATAAGCTTTGTTTCTTTAAATCAATGTCAGCAATATCACCAAATGTAATTTCATTATTAAATGGTTCTGCTACAATTACTTCTTTAATCTTGTCTATTATGTTGTAAAAACTGTTCATACTAATTTTATATAAGTTGGAGTGTGTTCTCCTAAGTCTTGTTCAATAAATTCATCTAAGCTGTCAATCGCTTCGTCAAAGTCAACTCCCTCCCTCTGGATTAATAAATCTAAACATATCCAATAATCGTAAACCGCTTTAGCTGGTTTGTTTGCTGATATACCAATAAATGCTTCTTCAAATCCATCTACAAGAATTATGTGTTCATTCTCGATTAATAAATTACGTTCTGTCAGTTCTTCTAATATATCGTCTTTTGTCATTATTTGTTTTTTAATAGTTGTTGCTCTAATTCATATTTATCCTTTTCAAATGCTAAGTGCATCAAGCAGGTGTGTAGTTTTGATTTTGTGATACTATCGTATTTAAGAATGTTCCCATTAGTAAGTCCGTAGATAGATTGATACCAACCCCATTTTGCAGCGAATCCCGCATTTGCTGAGGAAGCTCTACCTCCTCCTGAGTTGCTAAATAATTCAGGGTAGTTTTCAGTAATTCGCTCTTTAAATTCCAAAAAAAAACAAGCGCACCAAATGCAACATCTAAAGTGACTTCTGTCATGTCATACTTGTCAGCACTGTCGTAATCTTCTATCAAGTATTGCTTTTTCTTTTTGAATGTTATTGGCCTAAATAAAACACCCATTGCTTTGTGCATGGACTCCCAGTCAGCAAGGTAGGTATCAAGGTCAACATATTCACCAAAGCTGATGTCATCGAGTTTAGGTATAAATCCAAATTCTTTACCATTCATTTCGAATCTATCTATAAACTTAGGTGTATTAGTAAACAACTTTGTAAGTTCTTCAGTAATATTATTAATGTCGCTTGCTTTTATTTGTAGAACGTTCTTTAGTGGTATATTACAAAAGATTTCAATCATCTTCTGTTGTAGGAATGAATCCAGCTCTTTACCTTCAGCAATCTTTAACCACTTTTGGTATTGCTTCAAAGTAACTTCATTAAGAGTTTCTGGTATGTTGATAGTTAGTTTCATTTATATATAAACGTTTAAATTAGTGAATCGTTATATACAAATATAAAAAAAATAGGTAACGCTCTTTTGCCGACTACCTATTTTACCAAAACGCAAATTTAATTTTTGCTTATTTCAAATATAATAAAAAAAAGCCACTTTTTACGGTGGCTCTTTATTTTTGTTTGTTTGTGTTCATACGCTTGTCAGCTCCCATTTACTTAACGTCTTAAGATATGGGCATATACATATTCTTTAAATAAATAGTTAGGATTCCAGTAATTAGGCTATCATGGTATTGAAACAATCTGTATACCTACAGTTCAATCTACCCCCCCAGTTTCAAATGGGTTCGTTTTACTCAGGATTTTAAGGTTATATTTTTTCCCCTCCCTTGTCCAAGTATTACCTATTGCCTTAATCTGAACATTCTACATCTTACAGTAGATATGAACCTAAATATTTAGTTCGATTATCAGCTCAATAATTAACGCAATCTTTCAGCGTTTTATACTTGCAATTTAACTTCTGCTTACGCAAAAAACAAATTTCCTATTATTTAAAGAACTTTTGTAAACTTAATTACAATGCTAATATATAAATATATTTATAAACTACAAAACTTTTTTAAACTTTTTTTTTATTTTTCTTTATATATCTTATCTAAATGCTTGAGGGTGGCTTAAGCAGGGCTATAATTAAAACAATTTAAATTCAGTTTCTTTTATTCTTTGTTTAGCAATGTTAAAATAGTTTTCATCTTGTTCTATGCCTATGAAGTTTCTATTGGTATTCTTACAAGCTACACCTGTTGAACCACTACCCATAGTAAAATCTAAAACCGTTTCATTTTCATTTGTGTATGTTTTTATTAAATATTCCATTAATGATATGGGTTTTTGGGTAGGGTGTACTATTCCTTTAGATGAGTTTACATTGTTAAATTTTATTATATTTTTAGGGTATCTATCTGTTTGCCCTCCTTTTTCTTGCTTGTTAAATTTACCATATACATCAGTTTCTTTTTTGCTTTTAGCGCTTGATTTATTAGATGGTTTGTGCCCTGTTGTTTTTTGTGGGTTATAAGTACATTGCTTTCTATAAAATATTGATATCAACTCGCTATATCTTAATGGTTGCTTTTTTGCGTTTAAAAAACCTGTTCCTTTTGGTTTCTCCCATATCCAATCATACTTATAATTCTTTATATTACTCATTCGTAAAGCACTACTGAACGGTTCAGAACCAAATAAAACAACAGCACCGTTAGGTTTTATAATTCTATTAAGTTGTTCCCACATTAACTCAAAATCTATTACACTATCCCACTTACAAGCTGTAGTTCCATAAGGAGGGTCTGTAATAATAGCATCAATACTTTTGTCTTGTATTGTTTGCATTACTTCTAAGCAATCTCCTTTATATAATTTCATAATATTTAGTATATGTGATATTCTCCTAAGTTTGGATTTTGTAATTGGTAGCTAACTGCATATCGTAAAGCATCAATAGCATGGTTAAAGTTATCTACTGGTGTTTGGCTTTTCTTTTCTAACCAACAATAATTATTTAACTCTTTTATTAATTCTGTACTATCTTCAGTTATTACTAAATCATAATCTTGTAATAAACTAATTCCAAAAGTTATTGAACCTTGACCTTTAATAGCTGGTACTACATTACAATCTCTGCTAAGTTCTGTTATTAATCTTGGCTCTGCTGAATCACCAACTATTAAATTATCTGCTGCAAACTTTTTATTTAATTGTAGTATCTCGCTTGTGGTTAATTTAGTTTGGTAGAAACATAATTGTATATAGATAACTTTATTCTCTTTGTCAATGCTCGTTTTAACTAATGTTGATGGGTCATTGCTAAAACCATAATCTTGGCCAAATACAACTTTGCCTACTTGCTGAAACTCTCCTATACTCCAGTCAGTAAATATAACACCCTCAGCTTTATCCAGCCAAGCACCTTCAATTGTATGCTTGTATCTGTTTGGCCTTCTAACCTTCATTGTCTCAATCTGCTTAATATAGCTTTCGGAAAGGTTGTCTAAGTTATCTAAATATGTTGTGTGTATATAGGTAGTATCTTCTTTAGTTATATTACTACCAGCAGCAATGCCTCTATCTTCAAACCAACGCTTATAAATGAAATGCTCTTTAGTTGTTGGATTCAATATTAATATTACTCTATTCTCTTGTATTTTATTACGGACAGATAAATCTATTTTGTCAAATATATCTTCGTCATTTAATTCTTCTGCTTCATCCATTACCCAAGTAGTAATCCCTTGTAATGATTTAAGATTTGCTGTCTGGTCTCCTGAGCTGGTTTTAATACCTCTGAATATTATCTTGCTTCCGTTGCCTTTATTAATTATTTCATCCTTTGTTATTTTGAATTGGTTTATAACTCCAAGCAGTTCTAACTTTTCTATAAATTCAGGAATGATACTAATACTTGCAGCTCTTAAAGTAAATCGTGTAAATAGTATAGTATGGCCAGCTTGATAGGTTAGTAGTAATAGTACAGAGTTGACTGCAAATGATTTACCAGAACCACGACCACCAGTTACAATAAAGTACCTTGCAAATGATTCGTCTAATACTAAGTATTTTTTATTGAGCTTTAATCCTTGAAATGATGTTTCTGAAATCATGGTTTACTTCTTCTGTAGTATTTAAATCAACAGTGTCTTTTTGTTTTCCATAAATGCTATCTAACACCATGTTTAATCCTTGTGCATCTCCTTTTTGTATAACCTTTTCTATAACAGCCATAGCCATTCTATATTCGTTAGTCATCCAAACTTCTTCACCAGTAACAGGATGAATTCCTTTTGTTCTAAGCTCTGCTATTTCTTTTAGAATTGTGCTTCTATTCTTTGAGCCTTTTGGCCTACCATTAGGATTGCCGCTCTGTCCTTTTTTGAATGGTATTAAATCTTCTTTGCTCATTTTTCTGTTCTGTATTTGTTCTGTATTTTTTTAAAAACATTAATAGCTTTCTTTCAATTGCTTTTGCTTTCTCGTTGATATTCATATTCGTTATATAATCTTTTCATGGTATCTACTAAACCTTTAACACAAGAACCGCAGCTGGATGTTTTACGATTTGTTTTAAATACTCTATTGTGTATTTTTAATAGTTCTTTTTGTTCTGGACTGTTAACTACATTTTTGTTAATACTAAAGAATCCTTTTAAATACATATACTCCTCTTCATTAAGACATTCTATATTTTTATAAGGAAATAATTTATTCAGCTTTTCTTTTCTTGTATCGCATCCACAATCTTTACCTAACTTGTCAAATATCCAATCAGTAGCTTTCTTTATTCCTGTAGCCTTTGTGACTTTTTCTATGCTATCTCCTAAACCTTTACTTTTCATTTTTTATATATGCTATTTTTAACAATACTAAGTAACCAATTAAATCACTAAGAGTGTCTTCTGTCTTATCGTTTAATCCTTTGTTTTTTATTCTTGCTAACTTGTCATCTATTCTAACTTTGATTGCTTCAGTAGAATCTAACTTGCTAAATATATTAGATGGATTGTTTGCAGTATCTCCGTAGGCTGCATTCTTCTCTAATAGCAAGTCAATAACTTCATTGCCTATTTTCTTAATTAAGTATTCAGTCTTCATTAATCTTTTTTTTTATTTCTTTAATACAATTGTTTATTGTTCTCCATACTACAACATGAGATATATTAGTGGCTGCTGATAGTTTTCTAATGCTGTGGAATTTCTTTCTATATAAATTAAATAGCTTTCTATCAAACCAATAAAACTCGTTAACTATATCGTCAACCATTTTTTCTATATCTACATAACTAACATTGTCAGCTTCTACTATGTTTTTTAAATCTTTTTCAATTAGTATGTCTTTGTCAACTCTTATTGTATCAATAAAAATATTGTGCATCATCTTATATATAAACGCTTTATTTAAAGAATCGTTATATAGAATATCGTTAATTTTTACTTTACCGTTATAAATTTTACTATGTAAAGCAATATAAAAGTCATGTAATAAATCTTTAGCTGGGACTTTACTGTTGCTGCTAATCTCCTCAGCCATGTTCAACCAAATAGCCTCGTCTCTTACTAATATTTGTAGTATGTTATCTACTTCGGTATTCATCTAACTCAAGTAATATATTTACAAAGTCATCATACTTTAAAGCAATGTAATCATCTTCAAAGTTTTTAGTAAATACAACAACAGGAGTTTTTAATGTGCCTATTGCATCTCCTTTGCTTTGCTCTAATGCTTTCCAGATGTTTAGCTTTTCTTGGTTCTTACACTCCCAACTGTACTCGCTTAATATGCCAGACGTTGTCATTATATCACCTTTAATGCTTAAGCCTCCACTGTTGGGTGTTCTTCTTATATTGGTGTCAAACTTCTTTGCTAAATCTTTTGCAATTTTTAGCTCGAATCTTTTTCCTTTTTGATTTGCGTTTAAACTCATAGTTTTTGAAAATGTTTTCTAATTATTGCTCCAAGTTCAGAATCGTTAGGATATATCCTACACAATAAATTAATACTATACTCAACAGGAGTATCATGATTAATATAATACGAGTCCTTTGTTTGTCTGTATTCATTTAAAGTCCTTTTCTTACTCATTATAAAAAAAATATGTAACTATTGCACCAGCAACAAAACTAATTAAATGAGTTGTAATAATTAATGCTAATAATCCGTTCATTTTTTAAATGTATTAAATTTTTTCTTAAGTTCTGCAGTTTCTTGATACGCTTTTACATTTTGCATTGTTAATAATAATTGCTTTTTATTTATTTCATCTATTGTGCTTCTTAGCTCAATAATACATTTTAAGCTACTTTGCAGCGTTTCTAAGGCATCCAATTTAGATTGTGTAACCTTACCCACCTTTAAACCTTCTTGTGCCTTTAGAAGTAATATTTCTAATTTGTTCTTTGTTATTGTATAATCTAAATCCGTCATCTTTTTAAATCTTCTGAGTACAAAAACAAATCACCCATTTTTTTATCTAATGTTTTTATGGTTCTGTATATATCTATGCTTTTCCTTTTAACTTCTTCTTTCTCTGCTTTAGTAGAATCAGTTCCTAAGTGTGCATATAAACTACAATCTATTTCAAGTAATTTATCTATTTTATCTTTGTTAGTCCAAGTTTTAAACTCTAAAAACTTTTCTATGTCTTCATATTTATATCTCATTGTTTTTGTTTTAGTACATTATTACCACCAATTGTAAAACCAAGTCCACCGTTGTAATCAAAACATAGTGGCTGGTCAAGAGTTGGTGTTCCTCCTGTTAGCTTGTCTTTAATTTTTTCTACTCTTACTTGTGTCATCATCCAGCTTTCAGGTGAATTAATAAACCTATGTATCGAAAGAAAAGAATCGCATCTGTTAGCAAACACCTGTCCACCTTCAACATCTGATTTTCTTGGTGGTTGTATATAACCAGCGTACTCATGATTCGGTGGAAATACTCTTCTTGCTGATTCTGTCATTGGATGAGTCATTACATATATTGATTTACCTGTAGTATTGCAAAAGTCTCTTATATCATTGCAGATTAAATAATTACGTTCATATTGGTTTACTCTTCTGTCATGGTTTAAACCAGTAAAAGGGTCAAGCGCAAATGAATCGCAATTACTTTGCTTAAATATTTTTAATAAGTCTTTATGATTGTACATTTTTTTATTACTAACAAAAGTAAACCACTCTGAAATTTTATTATTGTATTTATCAATTTCATCTTTACTTAAATCATTTAATTTACATTGTGCATACATTTGAATTAAATCTCTTGTTAATTGACCTGAACTATTTTCACCAGACCAAATGCACCACTTAACGTTGTGTTTAATACTTAAGCATAAAAAGTACCATAACATAAAAAAAGTTTTACCAACATTATCTAATCCAACAATTACAGTAAAGCTGCCACGCTTATGAACATACCACTTGTCAAACTCATTACCAATTTCTAAACCACGTTTGATTTTACCTTCTTTAAAAGCGTACAAGTATTTTAAGTTGTCTTCCTTGTTAACTATCATTTGATAAATGTTGTAGTTAGGTAAGGGTCTTTAAACTTAACACCTTTCTCTTTCTCTTCTACTTTCTCTTTCTCTTCTACTTCTACTTGTAGCTTAGGGGTTTGCTTAGGGCCTTGCTTACCCCCTTGCTTAGGGTCTTTGGATAGGGCATTGCCAGTCTTAGTCTCATAACCTTTTACTTGGCTATCAATACTATTAGTTTGGCTTATGTAAGCAAACTTTGCCATGCCTTTTAAATTAGTAGGCTTAACACCTAAAAACTGTCTATTAAGTAGTGCTTCAATAAATTGTAGTTTGTCTTTATCTTTTTCTAATTCGTTATAAACATCGTAATAACTTCTAAAAAAATTAAATCCTTTTCTTTTTGTTAATTTCATAATTCGATTAATTGTTTGATTGGTAATAATATTCCGTTAGATGTGTTTTTATCTCCACCTTTTGTATCTCTATTTGTATTTAAATATTCTCTACATAAGTTTTTTAATTTAGTAGTTTCAACAAATATTATATTTTCATTTGACAAAACAAAACAAAACCATTCAGCATGAGTTTTTGAGATTCCGCTTAAGCTACCCCTGCTTTCATATTCAATAAAAACATTACCAGTATCTTTAGCTTTAAAATCTGTTTTAACTTCTATTTTTTTATTAGATAATATTTCAGCAACTAAATTTTCACCTTTTAAACCAAGTTGTAAATCATATTTAAAATCGCTGTTATGTTTCATAATATGCTTTGTTTTTTTGTTCGTATTTATAATATGCTAATAGCTCATCTTCGTTAAGTGATTCTTCTGTATATAGTTTGTCAAAAGCAAAGGACACGTTTTTAATGTCCTTTACTTCTTCTTTAGGTTGTAAAAAATCAATATACTTGAAGTTTTTCTTTTGAATTTTATAAGCCTGAACTAAAGAGATATAACTAATTTTATACCTCTTTGCTATTTCTGGCATTGACACTCCGCTCATCAATAAATTTTGTATATCTGACGAAGTCAAACCCAATGCTTTCAAGACTTTTGATTCTTTCATGGTATTTAAAAGGGTAAGTCATTTGAAGTTTCTTTTACAGCAGCTCTTGGTGCTTCTGCATCTGGCTTCCAAGTATCTACACTAATACTTACATTTTTGTCATACTGGTCTGGCTCATCTTTTATATTAATATTTAGTTTGATGAATTTATTACCATTAAACTCTTGAATGTAATCAGCAATTTTAGTTGGATTAATAGTCACTTTTAACCATTTGTCATTCATAACTTTACCGCTTCCGCAATATATTGTTTCTTCTTTTTTATTCATTGTTATTTGTTTTTGTTTATAATCTGGCATCCATTGCCATTCTTTTTTTATCATTAAAATTTATAATATTCTAAATGTTTTTTAGTTGTTTTATGTCTACCCATATTGCTTCTAATAACTTTAGAACCACATTCGCAGTAAATATGTAAATCACCTTTTGCTCTCTGTTTAGCTCTGCTATTTCTTTTGTTAAGACAACCAGTTGAAACACCTTCTTCTGGAGAATCTTTATGATAATATTTTTTTAAATGTTTTTTATTACTTTCTGGATTTTCATGTCTCCATTCTTTAGCTTTTTTAATGTAATACTCTTTATTTTCTTCGTAATATTGTTTAGTCTTATACATAATTAAAATTTATACGTTATTCCTACAGCTACAAAAAACCCTCCTGTAGCTATTGCAAATGTATTAGGATTTAAATTTAAGTTTTGTTTGTGCCAAACCATGTTAGTAGTTCCAGCAGTCATTAAACTTAAGCCTCCTATTATTGCAAATTTTTTCATAATTTATTATTTATTAATTTATGTTGTAAATTCATTTCAATTTCTTCAGAATTTTCATCATAGTAATTCAATATAACTTGTTCAACATCTGAATCTAATTGATTTTTTAACCAATCATTATATTGCAAATCTGTAAGCTCTAATTGAAATTTTAATTCTCTTTTAGTAGTTATATAAAAGTCAATTATTTTTTTCATAATATTTCTTCTGTTTCTGTTTTTACTTCTACTATACTATTTGAGTAACCTTGTGGCTTACCATCCCATTCTAAAAACTTATCAGTGTAATGGTCGTAATCCATCCAGCCTTTAAATAATAAACTATCGTCTAATTTATAAACCTGTATGTTAAAAGGTGTTGCTGTTTCTATTGCTACAATATAAGCGTCAGTATCTTTGTCATACTGGTCTTGATACATTGCTAATTGCATTTTATAGTCATTATAGTATAAGTCACGCTCAAAACGTCTACCAGCATCAAAAGTGGTTTTAATATCTACTACACACTTTCTACCGTTAAACGTTGTTAGAAGGTCAGCAAAGCCTTTAAAATCAACTCCTTTATGTTTCCATTCCAATCTAATTTCTGTTGCTTCTTTATTCAGCATCATTTCAGTAAGTACTGGATGAGATAAAGCGTTGTTAATTATTTTATTAGCATCGTCTAACTCTTGTTGCTTAATTAGTGTTTTACCTTCGTTCTGTTCTTTAAACTCTTGCCATTGTTTACCAGCTCTTCTTGCACCTTCAAAGATTGCAAACTCATCAGTAAATGTTTCTGGTTCTAATAACATCTTATGTATTATTGTACCAAACTGCATTGCATCAGTTGTTTTTGTTTCTTTATTCCAGTAAGCCAATAAGTGATTAGGTGACTTTTTAAACTGGCATAATGCCGAGTAGCTTAAGTGATTCTTTTTCATAATATATAGTTTAATTTATTTTTTATTTAAATGAGTTCCGATTAAAAACCCTAATGTGAGGCAAAGCAAGACCACTTGTATCACCTCTAAAACGTTTGTCTCTATCATTGTTTTTTAAAGTTATCTGCCTCAGAATCTGAATAGATACCATATTCATACGCATTTATTAATTTTAAAACGAGTCTGTCCTTCAGTCTCTTTTCAGCCATTGCAAAAGGATAAGGAGCTTTGCAGTTCTTAGGACTTGCTTCACCAGTTGACCAGATTATTTTATTACCTCTTTTTGCATCTCCAACAATTGCAACATCTTGGTTGCTGTCTCTGTATATTGTAGGTGCGCCGAATTGTATATTTTCTTGTGCTGCTATCTTTTCGCAAGCATCATGCGTTATAATCCACATTGAGCGTGTACCTCTTTTTAATTCCCAAAAGTCATCTTTTGATAAATTATATTTTTGTGCTATTTCTTTAATTTTCATAGTTTTTAATTTTTGTAAATATAGTTTTTAATTTATTTATTCTTTGTTCATTGTATTGCACCGCAATAGTTTTTAATTGTTTTGCAATGTTGTCTAATTGTGAAATGTAACCTTCAAACCTGTGTCTATGTATTTCTAAGTCATTGTTTGATAATCTTATTTGACAAATAATTCTTTTATTCCAATTGGCTCTAACAACTAAGTTTCTTAATCTGTCTTGTAAATACTTGTTAGTTTCATAAGCCCACCAATGAGATATGTTTTCATTATGGTGCTGTTCGTTGTGAGGGTGCGGATAATGTATCATGATTTATTGTATTGCTCCATTAAACTTAGTAACACCTCAGAATATGACCTGTGTCCGTTCTCTTTGCATTTACCTTGAAATTCTACCAGCGTGTCAATTTTATTTGCTGGCACGTAAAAGGTTCTTGTTGTATATGATATTTCTCTGCTCATAATTATTTATTTATATAGTTAATTAATTGTTCGTTTTGTTTATCTATTTTATTTGCTAATTGACTTAGTTCTTCTAAGTCGTTAAAGATTTGTGTTTTATTATTAAATATATCCATTTGTTAAATAGCTTCTAAAAATTCTAATTTATCTTTAATTGGTTTAAATGTTTTTGTAGCTTTCACGCATCTACCATTTAATATGACTGCGAAAGTCCCGTTAAATAATACAACTTCTATTAAATCTTCGTTAGAGTTTGTAAATTCTAAAAATTTTCCGTTTAATAGTTCTTGTTTTATGTTTTTCATAATATATGTTTTTAAGATTATGGTTGTAAATATATATATAATTATAATACAAATAACAAAACACACTAAAAACTTTATTAACAATTAAATGTTAATTCTAAAATAAATGTGTGATTCTGGCTACTTGGCCATTACGTTTAGAGAATATTACTCCTTCAATACCTTGATTATTTGAAGAAGTATATCCCATTTTATGATGCCAACTATCTGCTGGTGATGGGCTGCGAAAACTGCTTAAAGTACAACCAACTAAATCTTTAGTTATTTTATGATGTACGTGATGTGTAAACATATACCTGTATTTAGTTCTGCTCCATTCTGAACACTCATCAGCCATTAATAATGGTAGTAAATCCCATTTAGCACCATCTCCGTGTGTACTTCCAATTAAGTTATCATAATAAGTATAATACTTTCTATGTTTTAAACTAATGTCAAAAGTAATGTTTTTACTATTTCTAAAATAAGTTGAAATTGTATCTGCTAAACAAAACCCAGTTAAGTAATCGTGATTACTACTATTATAAACAACGTGTAAATCAGGATAGAAACTAACTAATGTTTCAATAATATTTATATATAATCTTTTTGCTATATGGAAATGTTCAAAAAACATACCGTCTACATCCTGAACCGTTCCTCTTGTAGTTTTACCACCACTTGGTGTGTCAATGTGCATTACATCATTACCAATACATAGAACTAATTTATCTATATTAAAACCGTTGCTTTTTTGTAATATTCCGTCAATAGCTTCTAATGTTCTTTGTACTGCTATTTGTTTATTGTATTCTTCTCCACTTACAAAAGATTTACATAATTTACCAATGTGTATATCTGCTGGTGATATTAAAAGGCAATGTCCGTCTTTTACTTTAGGTTTAACAACCTTTTCAAAGTTTGGTGAATATTCTTTTAAGTCGTTTAATAATTGTTTCTTAAACTCCTTTAAATCGTTTTTCTTAAAATTAGGATTTTTAAAGTATAAACTGGCTTTTTTGTTTTTAATCCACCCGCTGTGAATGTCATTAGGATTTAAACCTTCTGCTTGTGCTTCTTGTTTTAACCTTCTATAATCATTTATAATTTGTGCTTCGTCTGTATTTAAACGGTATCTTGGGTTAGCACCTTTCTCTCGCCACCTTTTATTATGTGATTTCATTTAACAGTTTTTTTGTTAAATATATAAAAAAAAATATTAATTACTTTTTGGAGCTTGTTCCGTAGTAAAAAGCAAAGATGTTTCCAATAACAACACCTTCTACCATGCCCATCAAATGTATAAACAATTCATTTTCTAAAACTGCAGGAATATATACAACTGAATAAATAATAAAAACAAAACAAGCTAAACCGATAATACCTGTAACATTCATCATCCAGTCATTAGCACCAGCCTCAGCCATTTTAACTTCTCTATCTCTTGCACTGTCTCTGTCTTGCACTTCTAACTCGTAAAACTCTACAAGCTGCTTGTGTATTTGTTCTTTATCTTCTTTTGATAAATCTGATTGACTAACTAAATTTTTAACAACTCCTAATAAACCTTTGTCTGGCAAAAGGTTCTTTGCTACCTCAAAAACTTGTGGTGCTTTTTCTTTTAGTAATTGTCCTATTTTAGTGTCTTGCAGTTTCTTCATCCGCTACAACTTTCACAAGTTTCGTCATCTATGTTACAGGTTCTTTCTGGAACTGGAACGTTTTCCATTCTTTTAATTAAGTCTTCTAAATTAGTTTGATTTTTTTCCATTTAGTTTTTCTTTTACTTTTTTTGTTTTTGGTTTAAATGATTTTGGTTGTAAATCTAAATATTCTTCCTCTGCTGAAAAACAAGGACATTGCTTCATAAATTCGTGTTCCTCTACACCATCGCCATCTTTGTCAGGTGAGTAGTCTCTATGTCCATGTATACTTGCTTTAGGATAAATGTTTTTTAAAACTTTTAGTATTTTAATTAATGATGCTTTTTGAGCTTCTGTTCTTGTGTCTTTTGCTTTACCATTTACGTCAAGCCCTCCTGTATATGCGATTCCAATGCTGTCGCTATTACCATTCTTAACGTGCGCACCAATTTTAGAAACTGGTCTACCTGAATTAATTTTCCCTTCTGTACCAATAATATAGTGATAGCCAATGTCTGAAAAACCTCTGTTTAAATGCCACTTCTTTATAGTAGCTGGACTAACATTCTGCCCTTCTTTGGTAGCAGTACAATGTATTACAATTTTATTTACTTTTCTCATCTTTTCTTTTATTTACTTTTTTCTTAGCACTTGTAATTAAACGTGCTTCCATCTTCACAACTTTAACCCTTAACTGTATATTTTCTTCAATCAATAATTCAATCTTTGTTTCAAGCTGTTGTATCTTATTACTAAGAACTGCAACTTGCTGAGCATACATGCTGTCGCTTCTTTCTTCTTTCTTTGCGTTAATATCAATCTTTTGTTTAAATATACTCCAAACCTCTTTTAATCCAATTGCGGATATTAAAGCAGTAACAGCCATTAATATACTGTGGTCATCCATCTTTATACTTTTTAAGCAATTCATTATTCTGGCATTGGTTCACTCCAATCGCTGCCAGCTAAAATAACTAAAATTTCTTCGTGAGTGTATACTCCTAAAGGCGTTAAAGTTCCATCAGTTATAAAACTTGGTTCAACTTGGTAACTTAAAACCATTTCAGTATTAGCTAAATTCCTTCTTACAGATTGAGCAGAACTTTGATTTACTTGTGAAAAAAGCACAAGGTTGCTGTCTGATAAATTACAAATTATGTATGTTCTATTGTTCATTTTTATTTATTTAATATTATTAACTTCACGCTGGTGTGTCTTCTGTTCTATCTAAAACGTCCATATTAATTGAAAGCGAATTTGCATCTGAAAACGGAGCTGAGCCGATAATTTCATCTCCACCCATTCCAGAACTCAATCCATTTGCATAACTACCAACACCATCTACTATATCATCCTCAGTCATATTTACAGATGTTCCATTGTTGCCACTTGCAGTCACTTCATCAAGTACAGTCCAGTTAGTATTAAAAGAACTGTTACTTCCTAACTGCCACCACGATACGAGTGAACTTGCTGCAGAGTGATTTAAGAGATTTTGAGGAATACCTTCACTATAAATTTCTGTTACTTGTGAAGATGTTAAACCAGCATTCCAAATTGAAATATTTGACAGTTTACCATTAAAATAACTACTTCCATTTCTTCCAATTAATAAATCATTACCATTAGAGTTAACGTTACCCGTTCTTGAATCTGTATCAACAGCAGAACCATCTAAATAAGTAGTAATTGTTCCTGAATTTCTTACAAGACACAAATGATGCCATCCTGTACCAGTAATATTAGTTCCTAAATTGGCTACTTGAGAATCTCCATCAGCATTTTGCATAAATAATATTTGTCCACTAAATTGGAATTTTAATCTATATTCACTATTAGAAGTTCCAGTAACTAATAAACCTGAATAATTAACGTGTGTTTCGTAATTTATCCATAATGACCAAGTAAAATCTCCTGTTCCAAAATCAAAATCTGTAGTATTAGGAACTTGTAAATAATCACCACTACCAGAATCAAAATCTAAAGCATACGGAGAGTAACCACTTATAAAACTTAAATCACTTTGTATCAGGTTGGCTTGAGTCATTCCTGAGCTTGTGCCATCGTTTGAATTAGAACTGTCATCAGGTATAGTCCAGTTAGTACCATCATAAGTAGCAGAAGCATCTAACTTCCACCAACCTTGC
>Ga0208899_1000544_pt1 | contig 28385 bp, 44 predicted proteins | sample VirMetDEL_Nov_24_FD_184518 | JGI IMG/M metagenome (GOLD analysis project Ga0208899, IMG submission 184518) | Aqueous microbial communities from the Delaware River and Bay under freshwater to marine salinity gradient to study organic matter... | ecosystem: Environmental > Aquatic > Marine >... | reverse complement strand
TTTATTTTTTCTACTAACCTATAAGGTGACAGATATCCGTCTTCAAATTCTTCGATTTGATATAATATTTCTTCTTTCATAATTAATAGTTTTTAGTTAGATATGAATTAAGAGCCATCTGCTGAAAGATAGTACCCTTAAATTCTTTTAATATTTGTATTGCTCCCTCGTCTTCCATCACTATTGATGGGTTTATGTTATGCTCATTACAGAGCCAGATAAAATCTTTTTTTGTCATAGTGAGTGATATTCGTTTTGAAATTCTTCTCGTATAGCTCTTCCAAGTCGTGTATTAAAGCCATAGCTGTGTGTGTATAAACCTGGTATAGATACCTGTTCAATCATGAAGTGAAACACTTCTATTGATTTACAATTATATCTCTTCGAGATAATATTGCATGTCTCTTTTAACTTTTGGCAGTCGTGTCTGACTTCGCCATAGTTTCTGATTAAGTAATTTTTAATTGCGTTTGTTGTTAATCGTTTCATAATTATTTTAATTTTAAGTTAGTTTCAAACTCCTCGATGAGACATCCACCCCACCACTCATCACTATAAAAGTAGAAAGAAGTTTCTGTTATTTCGTTGTCATCCCAATCCTCGTAATCATATCTATCGAGTTGCTTTTTAAGTTCTATTTTAGCTTCTTCGATTGTTAGGTAGATACCTAAAGTTTGTGAGTCGAATGGTGTTCCACCAACGTACTCATTTAATAAAAATAGTTTCATAATATTAATTTTTAAGATTAAGACTACCTTTGCAGGTAGTTTCGTCCTATGAGGACTCATCAGTTAATCTTCCTGGTCTTCCGTTTGTGTATAGAATTCTGCATGCTCATGGCAGTCACTACACAGGGAGTCACTCAACCACGAGGGTGGTGCTCCACAACAATTACTATACCTGTTCATAACTCTATCTCGTTTAGTTCCAGGCCTTTCAGTAGTGCCTTTCGATTACTTCCGTCAGCTCTGTTCCAGGCATCAGCAAAGCTACCCATTGCCACTGCTCTCATAAACCCACCAGTAAAGGCCAGGTGGCCTCGTTTCTTTGCCAGGTCATTGTCTTCGTCCAGTAAAGCCGTTGCAGTGCCCACGCATGAGCCGTTCTCTGAGTAGTTGGCAATAGCTACCAACATCGTGTAGTTCTTGTAGGTTACTCCCTCTGGAAGATATCCAGTAGAAAAACCGCTTTTCAATTCAATTTTAGTTTCCATTTTGTAAAATTTTAAGATTAAGAGACCAGGAACACCTGGCCTTTCGTCCTTTCAGGACTCATCAGTTAATCTATTCCTCTTCGTCCTGGTCTTTGTACATTTCATCGTGTAGCTCCTCAATAGCCCACCCAATAAACGAGTATTCCAGGTCATCAATGTAAATTTCCATGTATTCATTGATGTCTTTCTCGTAGATGAGAGTAAACAGAATGTCTTCCAGGTCGCTGTCGTAGTAGAACACATGCTCTTCAATCATTAATGCTTCATCTGTTCGTTTGGCAATAAATACATCGTAGCCATCAGCTGTTATCTGGCTGTGGATTACAAAGTCTGGATTTCTGTAGTCATCTGTTAGCTTGAAGTTAAAGTACGTTTGTACTGCTGTTAATTTTTTCATGATTTAATAAATTTTAAGATTAAGACTGCCTTTCGGCAGTTTCGGTCTATCAGACCTCGTCAGTTAATCTGTTGCTTGACTTTATGACTTCATCTCTGTAGTCATCTTGGTGGTCATAATTTAATCGCCAGGTAGGTGTGATGTTTTCCTGGTGTCTTTCTAACCTCTCGAGAACATCGTACATCTTGTGCCTTTGTCCAGAATCATGCTGTACGTTTCTCTCGATTAGCTTATACATCAGTAACCCCAAAGCTACAGGTGGAAACTGGTCTAGGTTATCGTCCCAGGAGTTGTCCCAGTAACTGCTCTCAATTAGTTTTTCGTAGTCTATCTGTCTCATGATTACATAAATATTTCATCGAAAGTGTAGTTTTTTGTTCTTTCGATACGATTAATAAAATTCTTTAGGTGGTCTTCGTTGTTGAAGTCTCTGGTCAGACACCAACGCTTACCCATGTTCGTGATGAACATCAGAGTAACATTTTTAAGTTTTTCAGTCATAATTTCTAATTTTTAAGAGTAAGACGGCTCTCTCGAGCCGTTTCGTCCTTTCAGGACTCATCAGTTACCCTAATAATCCGAAGCTACTCGGTACACCATGCATGATGAGGTTAGCCACCAGTACTGGTAGAGTTACACAGAACAAACCGAACAGCACTCCAGAGAGAGCAAAGCCGATTTTGTCAGATACAGATTGAGAGTTTTTGAATTCGTTGATAATAGTTTTCATAATAATAGTTTTTGTGGCTTTCGCCTGATTAAGACGGCCAGAGGCCGTTTCGGATACTAAATCCTCATCAGTTAATCTTCGATGTTTCCCCAGATACCTTTCTGCTGTAGTGTTCCAAGTATCTGGTGCATTTGTGCTTGAGTTTTGCCCTTGAAGTCACTTTCGCAAAGTGATAGGCAGTAAGCGATGATTTCCAGTTGTTCTTTCGTAAACTTCATAGCTCTTAGTTTTCAATGGTGAATTCGTAACCTGTTCTCATAGATAGCATAAACTTGCCACCGACTTTCAAGATGTTACCCTGGGAGTCATATTCTGTGTACTCCTGGATATATGGTCTTCCGTACTCGTCAAACTTGATTTCTGTTACTTGGTCTTGGTTGTAGTGATACAACGATAATTTGTTGAATTGCATAATAATAAATTTTAAGATTAAGACCACCTGGTGAGGTGGTTTCGACCTATCAGGTCTCATCAGTTAATCTACAGGTTGAAAAACGTTTCTAGGTCTTTCCAGTCTTGCTTCTGGTCTTGCTTCTGGGTTTTCTCTTCGTGCCCTCCCACCAGTTCACCAATCAGTTGAGCTACCTGAGGATTTACACTGGAGTTATACATTACCCTGTTCCCTTTCGAGTTGAGAACACTTAGCGACCAGGTTTGTATTCCGTATCTCAGGACTTTCACTGGGCAATCTTGCATGTGGAATCTCATCACCACCTTGAAATCTGGTGTGCTTATCTGTAGTTTCCAGGATTTGTCCTCGTTTTCTTTCGAGATTACATGTGCTGTCATCGAGAGTAGCTTCTTTACGATTTTGATTTCATCCCTGTTGTCTAGTTGTTCTTGCGTTAATTTTTGCATGATATAAAATTTATGGCTTTCGCCTGGTTAAAATTAGTCATCGGCATGGGTATTGCTCCCACTGGTCTGTCGTTCAGATACCGATGCTTCAGAGTCGTACAATCAGTCCAGGACTACAATCCTTTTCGCTCCATCTACAGATGGTTAAACACTTGGTTATCGTGATAGCACCCTACTGGTAGGCAATCTTTCGGAGTCTTTCGACTCTTCCCTGGTTTCACTTGTACTCGCAGTTGTCTTCCCTTGAGTCCCTGAATTACCTGGACTCTCGAGTGTATCTGGTACTCGCCTCTGTAAGAAACTCTGGTAGCACCATATCGAACGGATATGATTGCGGATATCTGGACAGCTATACCGATGTTCTGGCAGGCCCTGTCTTCAGCGATAACCCAGAGCAGTAACCAGGTGTTATCTGGGCTACTCGTAGCATTACTCGAAGCGTACTCTCGTACTCTCGATGGGAAGTCAATATGTCAATGAGCGTTCAATTCTGGTACAAATATAGTTTAATACTTTTGTAAATTCCTAATGGTTTTTTAAAAAAAATGCATTTTAACCTGGAAAATTTTTTTAATTTATAATCATTCTAAATAAAAATTGTGTTCTTTCGCACTTAACTTATTGAATATCAACGCATTATCTGTCTTTGTTCCCTGTTAAATGTTTAGACAACTGGAAACTGGGCGAGAGATTAACGCACTTCTCTGTGCTTCTTAAGAAGTTTATCTGGTAAACGTTAGGGGATATGGGGGGATATAGGGGGAAATCCTACAGGGGTAAGGGGTTTGTGTAACCTGGACAGGACAGGGGTAAGGGGATAGGACTACCAGGGTAGGACAGGTCAAAAAAAAAGGCAAAAAAATCCAGAGTGCAGGGAACAAATCGCTATGGGGGGTGGCAAAAAAAATATCGCTTTCCGTTGTGGGTCGGTTTGCGTGTGGCGCAGTGGAACCTCCAACCCCTATGTATCTAATAAATTTTGTATCTTTACAAAAACTTTGAGATATGGATTACGGAAAACCAATAAAAGATTACACCATTAAAAATGGTAGGCTCATTAATAATGCACCTGAGTGTGAGATGGGTATTACGAAAGCTGCACGTATGCGTAAACAAATGAAGCGAGCTGAAAAGGTTCGTATGATTGCAGAGGGCAACGAGTTAGCTGAATCTAACATTAACTTATTTAAGAAACTATAATTGCGTAGTGTTTGATGAATAGACTTTGTCTAAAGAAAGGAGGGGTAGTGCCCTCTTTTTTTGTTTATATGTTATTCTAATGTTGAGTTAGTGTTGAGTTAGTGTTGACTTTAAATAGCTAACTAACTGATAATCAATACTAATGTTATAAATGTTATAAAAAAAACCAAAACGTCAAAAATTTTTACACGATTAATTGTAATAAAATATATATATATATAGGAGCAGCCGTATATAACATATATATGTATTGAAATTATTTACTATATTTGCATTAAATTAAATACACTTAAATTATGAATCAAGGATATTCACCAAAGGAGCTTCGCTTCGGTGAGGACGGCAGAGAGAAGTTAATCTCTGGAATCACCAAACTATCAAACGCAGTTAAGAGTACATTAGGCCCACAGGGTAACACAGTACTTATAGAATCACAGGAACATATTGGAGGCATTACTGTTACGAAAGATGGAGTTACAGTAGCCAAGTCTATTAACCTCATCGACCCAGTCGAGAACCTTGCGGTTCGTATGATGAAAGAGGCTGCCGACAAGACGGCTACTACGGCTGGGGACGGAACGACCACTGCGATAGTATTGACAGAGGCGTTGGTGAAGAAAGGCACAGAGTTGATTACAGAAGATGTTAATCGAACAGATGTATTACGCCACATGCATGAACTTACGAAAGAGGTGATTGATGATTTAAAATCAGACTCCAAGAAATTATCTTTGCGAAAGATGAAAGACGTTGCGATTATTTCAGCCAACAACGATAAGGAGCTGGGTACTACGATTGCTAATGTATACAAGGAGGTTGGTAAAGATGGTGTTGTAACTGTAGAGAAATCACAAACCAGTGAGACGTATTATGAGACCACTAAGGGTATAAAGGTAGACAGGGGTTACACATCACCATTATTTATCAATGACCAGAAGAAAGACGAGTGTGTACTAGAGGACGTTAGTATCCTGGTATCTGATGCTGAGATAAGTAATATACTTCAGATTGAGGGTGTGCTTAAACCAATCATACAGCAGAATAAAAAACTACTTATCATTGCGCCTACATCGGTTAATGTAATAAATACGTTGGCGGCCAATGTTATGAAAAACAATTTAAAGATATGTAATATTGCACCACCGAATTTTGGGTACAAGCAACATGAGTTGATGCAGGACATTGCATATACAGTAGGAGCTACTTACTTTTCCGAAAAGACTGGGGATGACCTGAGCATTATAAATGCTGATGACTTGGGCCATGCAGCCAAGGTGATAGTTGGACGTGGCTCAACAGTCATCCTTAAAGATGATTCATCAAACCAAGATGCAGTTGATGGCAGAGTAGCAGAACTGAAAGGTGCGTATGATTTAGCAAAAACAAAAACTGAAAAAGATTTCATCATGTCCAGGATAGCTTCGCTTACTGGTGGTATTGGTGTAATATACGTGGGTGGTAACACAGACCTAGAACAAAAAGAGCTGTACGACAGAGTGGACGATGCGGTTTGTGCAGTACGTTCCGCACTAGAGGAGGGCATACTTCCTGGTGGTGGCATGGCTCTTTGGACATTGGGCTATGAAGTTTGTGAGCCTTGCTCACCCACAGCTAGTGAAAAGATTGCTGCCAATATAATGAAGTATGCATTACAAGCACCAGCTAGACAGATACTCTCAAATGCAGGAAAAGACTTTGATGAAATTTATTCTTCACCTCCTAAAGTCGGTGAGGGTTATGATTTAAAAAATTCCCAATATGGGAACTTAATAAAGATGGGAGTGATTGACCCACTCAAAGTAACTAGGACTGCATTGTTAAATGCTGTGTCAGTAGCAACCACAATACTATCCACTAATGCTATTGTAACTATGGCACGTTCATACGAAACTAAGTAGATATGAAATGTCCTAAATGTAATAAAGATTTACTCTGGGGTGGCGAACATAGTTATGAAGACTATGGAGTTGACGGAGATGGAATAGTTGGCAATTATACTTGTGTTCATCATAAGTGTGATGTAGAAGATGTTTTAATATATACAAGTATATGAAGTTAATAGGAAAAAATATTTTAATTGAAGTAATCAATGAAGAGGTTAAAACCTCATCAGGATTATTGTTATCTTCTGAAGACACGTCTCAGTTCAGATACAGCAAAGGAAAAGTAGTTGAACCAGGTACTCATGTGGAGGTTATAAACAAAGGCGATGTTATCTACTATGACAAGCGTCAAGGATACACAATGATTATAGAAAACGAAAAGTTTACTGTGATTCAAGAAAGAGATGTAGTTGTAGTATTATAAATACTGTGGATTAAGAAAGTGTGATGTATAGTCTAAAAATAATTCTTCTCCTGCCTCTATGTCTCGTAGGGCCTTTACTAATAAATCATTTGATTGATTATATAGAAAAGCTATATTCGGACTGGCTGAATGGTTAGTGTATCTACCTAGATACGTTTTATATTTATTATCAATAGAAGCCATTCCAATAAAATCATCTTTTAAAATTTTACGCTTAGCAAACATTCCATAACCATGTATGTTTGATTTTCTACGTTCCGCAAGATATGATTTAACATCTATAACAGGTCCAGTATCTGATAATGCATCTAGTTCTTCTAGGGTTAGATTTAGTTTATCAAGAACATATTGAATATCAAAGTTCTTTTTTTGCATCACGAATCTCTTTGTTAATTTGAATTATAAAATTTCGATACACCTTGTCGGTGTATGACACGTTCTTGGCGAACATGGGATTAAATGATGTACTGGTAGGAATCTCTTTACCCTCTAACTTTTTATATATACCACTTATAACTCTTTCAGTTTTGTATGATAACTGATATATTCCTTTTCTATTTCTTGTTCCTTTTCTAAATACTTCAATCCATCCATCTCTAAGTAGTCTATCAAATCTATTAACGTCCCACGATAGTAGTTCATCAAACTCACCGAACTTATCTTTAGAGAAGTAATCTTCAGAATAAAGAAAGAGTAACATGTCTAAATCGGCTTGTGATAATCCGTACTTAGCTTTTATAAAATATCTAATAACCCTCCAATATTTTAGGTAGTCAGACTCTCGAATAGACATAAATTAAATTTTGTAACTTTGCAACAAAGATAATAAATTATGTCAGACAAAACTAAACCTAAAGAAGAAGACAAATCTAAAGATGACAATAACAGCATCAACTTTAGAAATGCCGCAATAACAAAAATTAAAAGCTTACAATCGGCCTTGGATAAAGAAAAGAAGAAAAATAAAACTTCTAGTCCAAGCAGAACAACTGTTGCTGCAACTAAGCTTAGAGGTATGAGAAGTTTTGGTGAACATAGTAGAGCAAGTAAAGATAGAAACGCATAATGGGAACAGCTATAGGTAATGGAAATGGCATACCATTTCAAGATAAAAGAAACGAAGACATACCAGAAATATGTTTTATAATTACAGAGCTTGATGAGTTCTGCGAACAAGAGTTAGTAATTGGGGACAGCAGAATGTTTCCTGAAATGTGCGTGTAGCACCTTAAAAATAAAATAATTAAAAATGGCAAATAAGAAATTTTCACAATTTGAAATAAAAACAGACACTAGTCAAGTTGATTACCTAGTAGGGTATACAGGTCTAGAGAATATACAAATATCTCCAGACGATTTAATACCAACTCCTATAACATCTAAGTTTACAGTTACAGGAGTATTTCAAAACCTTTTTACAAGTACAGGTTCTGCTGCAGGTATTTTTGGGGATACATTGGAATTTTCAGCAAGAGCAGTTCCCTCTGCAGACCATTCATCTGTATATGCTGTACCTTTTGATTGCAAGATTATAGGAGCTTCTATAAAGTGGATTTCTAATGATACTCCAATTATAACTGGCGGAAATACATGGCAAGTAAAACTTTATAAAATGAATAATAACGCAGGTGATACAACAGTTGCTAGTAATTATAATCTTGTTGGAGATTTTTCAGGACTTCTTTTGACAAGTGCAGATAGCGGATTATATCCATACAAAACTAGCTCAACAGAGTTTACTTTATCTGCAGGAGATATTTTTAATATTTCAGGAGTTGAAACAGGTGATATTGCTTCGACTGATGGTGAAATGGAGATGGTAATTGCATTTGAAGTTACAGCGTGAGGAAAGCAAAATAACTATTAAAGAAACATATTAATGGCAGAAATGAAAAAATCTTGTATAGAAGAACTATACCCAGGTAAAAAGAGAAGTGAGCTAGGCTCAATGGAAAAAGAAAGGTTGAAAGCTTGTAAGCAACAACGCATTAGAGACCTTAGAGATAAAATTAAAGGAAAAGTAAAAAAAGTTGCCAGTGATGTTGGTGATGCCGCTAAAACAGTTAAAGAGGTTGCTACAGGAGAAAAGAAAATAACTATTACTGATGGCAAGAAAAGCAACTAAAAGAAAAGGAAATAAAATTTGTGCTGCAGGAATATCATGGGCAAAAAGAACCTTTGATAAATATCCGTCTGCGTATGCGAATATGGCTGCAAGCAAATATTGTAAAGACCCTAATTACGCTAAGGGAGCTAAAAATAAATAATTATGCCAGATAGAAAATGTGCAAAAAAAATCTTAGGAGATGCAATGAAAATTTCACAAGCAACTCCAGAGCAATTAAGACAAATAGAAAAATGTAGTATTCTTGCTGCAGGTGGAACACCCAATCAAAAAGTCTTTGGAAAAGAAAAAAGGGGGTACAAGCAAGTTGACACTTTGAAAGTAAGAAAAAATACTGGGATGAAAAACATACAAAACAAATTATAGTGTACGGAAAAAAAACTAAAGCTAAGTCAAAGGTTAAATCAAAGACAAAGACAAGCTATAAAAAGAAAAAATAAAACAACTATAAAAAAATAATTATGCCAGATTACGAAAAATACGGATTCAAAAACACTGTTGTTGATAATTTAGTTAATAGACCTGTTTTTAAGAATAATACCAATGGAGGTACAACGAAAAAGTCTAACATAAAAAAATATGCCAAAACACTAAATGTTCCTGTAGAACAAACAAGAACAAATCTTGGGGATAATTCAGCTATTACTTATGCGGCTGGAGCAGTTGGTGGTGGAGTTAAAGCTTTGGTAAAGGCAGCTGCTAAGAAATTAGCTAAAAAGGGAGCAATAAAAGGAGCATCAAGCTAAAGGTAATGGGTGAGCTTAAAAAATGGCGAGACGAGAAATGGGTTAGAATAGGAACTGATGGTAAGATAAAAGGACCATGCGGAACTTCTAAGGATAAAAAGAATCCAGACCGATGTTTGCCGTTAGCTAAAGCTCGTAGTTTATCAAAAAGACAATTAGCCGCAACAGCTAGAAAGAAAAAGAAAGCTGGTAAAAAAGGAAAACAATTTGTTGCTAATACATCAGCGGCAAGAGTAAGAAACGCATAGCATGGCAGAGCTTAGTGAAGATACAAGGTTTAACGTAAATGTTAAAACAATAATTGCTATTTGCGCAGGATTATTGTCGATAGCAGCGGTTTATTTTACGTTGATTGCTGAAATTCAACAGATGAATATAAATCTGATGAGAATGGAATCTGAGCTTGAAATGAACTCTGAGTTTAGAGTTAAGTGGCCGAGGGGAGAACTGGGCTCTTTACCTGATGATGCAGAACAAAACATGAGGTTAATATATTTAGAGAAATATCAAGAAAAAGTTGTAAGCGATGTTGATGCGCTTAAATTAAAAGTAAAAGAGCTAGAGGCTTGTGTAAACGAATAATATGGCAGATAAAAGTAAAATGGCTTGTAACAAACCTCGCCCATCTGATAGGGCAGGTAAGAAGCGCATGGTTAAAGCCTGCGAGGGTGGAAAAGAAAAGCTAATTCACTTTGGCGCAAAAGGCTATGGGCACAATTATTCAGCAGCTGCACGAAAAAGTTTTAAGGCACGTCACAAGTGCGGAACAGCCAAATCAAAACTAACTGCACGTTATTGGGCATGTAAAAATTTATGGGCTGGTAAAGGCGGTTCAACGAAATCTTCGCCAAAAAATCGTAAAGGAAAATATTAGTATCTTTGTGCTATAACTAAGTTTTAAAAATTTTAAAAAGTAATGGGTAAATTATTTGTCAAATTAGGATTGTGGATGCAATCAGTATGGTGTAAATTTCAGTGTACATGGAACTCATGGATGCAAGCTATAAGTTTTAAAAACATTGAAGAGTGCCCAAATAAATTATGTACTTGTAAAAAATGAAATCAAGAGGCTTAGGAGATACAATAGAAAAAGTAACAACAGTCACTGGAATAAAAAAAGTGGTTGATACTGTAAGCAAGGTAACAGGGAAACCTTGTGGCTGCCAACAGCGCAGAGACAGTTTAAATAGGAAATTCCCTTATACCAAATAAAAATGGCATATACAAAATTAACAGCTAATAGAGCGGCAGTAGTAACTCCCAGCGATACAGATTTGATACCAAATGTATCTAACCCTGATGGGGTAAATAATGGCTGCGCTTTATACATAGGTTTACCAGGTAACGTAAGAGTTCAAACCGCAGGCGGTGACGATGTAATATTTGTTGGATGTTATGCAGGACAGTTTTTTCCTGTGAACGTAGTTCAAGTTTATAATACAGGAACAACGGCTGGGGAAATAGTAGCATTATGGTAGACTATGTTCAAAATAATAGTTCACTTTTAGAATTAGAAGTAGAGTATACAATTGTTAAAGAATAATGAATTTGCAAGATTTTAAAATATATGCAATCAATTTTTTTAGCCTTGCTGTTTCAATGACTCAAGTAGAGATGGTATTAAAATTAATTCTATTAGTAGCTTCTATAGTATATACAGCTCAAAGAATATGGATTAATTATAATGAAAAGAAAAATAAATAAAATTATTATTCACTGCTCAGCAACTCCACCTGATATGGACGTTGATGCTGATAGAGTAGATGAATGGCACAAACAAAGAGGGTGGTCAGGAATTGGCTACCATTTTTTTATTAAGAGAGATGGTCATATACAACTTGGTAGACCATTAGAAAAATCAGGAGCTCACACAAAAGGATACAATAAAAACTCAATTGGCATTTGTTATGCTGGTGGGGTAGATAAAGATATGTGTCCAGAAGATAATAGAACAAGTGCACAGATAGCTAGCTTTCTTTTATTGTTAAGATTATTAAAGAACATATTTCCTGAAGCCTCTATACATGGGCATAGGGATTTTTCAACCAAAGCTTGTCCAAGCTTTGACGCAACTAATGAATACAAAGGATTATGAAAAAAATTATACAATGGCTAACAGGTGGTGTTATAAAACAAGTCGGAAGTGTTATTGATGATTTAGTAACTACAGACGAAGAAAGACTAGCCGCCAAACAAAAAATTCAAGAGATATTAGAGCAAGCAGATAAAGAAGCTCAGCAGCAGGTAACAGAACGCTGGAAGTATGATATGCAATCAGATAGTTGGCTTTCTAAAAACATAAGACCTATGGTTGTCATATATCTTACAGTTATATTTACAGCATTATGCTTTACTGATGGAAATATTGGTGAATTTAAAATAGCTGAAGCATATATTCCAATATTCCAAACCCTTTTAGTTACTGTATATGGCGCATATTTTGTAGGTCGCAGCTGGGAGAAAAACAGAAAAAACAATCAAGAATAAAATTCATATCTTTGTAAAATAAATTAAATTTAAAATTATGTCAAAACAATTAACATCAGAAGAATTAGGTAATTTACAAGAACTAAATAATTCTTTTACGCAATCTAAAATTTCACTAGGAGACTTAGAGCTTCAGAAAGAAAATATTATCGGCAACATAAAACAAATCAAAAGTAAGTTTGTCGAACTAGAAAAAGAACTAATAAAAAAATATGGTGAAGAGTCAGTTATAAATTTACAAACTGGAGAAGTCACCGAGAAAAAAGAATAGAACATGGCTAAAATTAGTAATACTTTATCATACCCTAATCAGTTACCAATTGAGTCTGGGGATTATTTAATTGGAACTGCTGCAAATTCAACGCCTATTGAAAAGCAGACAAAAACTTTTACATTAGGGGATATTGCTAATTTTATTATAGATGAAGCTTTTGATGGTTGTTCTTACAGAATCCCTATATTTACTTCCAGTTCATCTGGCCAGGAGTCTTTTAAGCTGGTTAATTCTTTGTTTTACCAAGATGTTGCCACCACTGATGCAAAAGATGCATGTCAAGCTCCAAGCGGCACAATAGTTTATCTGGATAATGGAAGCGGTGTTGGTAGCTTAAGTATAGCACAAAACTTAACAGTAGGTTTAGATAGTAGTTTACTAGGAAACTTAACAGTTTCAGGAATTACAACCTTAGGAGGAGATACAAAACTTTTAGGACCTATATATGATGCTAATAACCAAGTAGGAAATAATGAACAAGTTTTAGTTTCAGATGCATCAGGAAATGTTACTTGGCAAAACTTCCAAGGTTCAGGCCTTGAGTTTCAAGGAACATGGGACGCAGACACAAACACTCCTGACTTACAAGCCATATCTCTTATTCCTGGAAATACAGGAAAGTATTGGGTTGTATCTGTTGCAGGAACAACAGATTTAAGTGGAATCACAGATTGGGAGCCACAAGATTGGGCAATTATTTCAGAAGATGATGCAGGAAACGTATTTTGGGCTAAGATAGATAACAGCCCTGTTATAACAGGACAAGGAACACCAGGTAATATTACACTATGGACAGGCACTAGAGAAATAGGAGACGCTCCAATAGTGATAAGCCCTATTCCAGGAGGTACATCATTGAACTTCAATGACACCGCAAACAACTCAATAAATGGAGGTCAGTCAAATGTGTTCGGTTCAGGAAATAGTGTTTTAGATGACTTTGCATTATTAGGAGGCCAAAGCAGTCAGTTGAATGCTAATCATTCAATCGGTTGGGGTTCGTCACTTACTATTGATGGGTCTTCGGTTGCAGCGTTTGGTGATAACAACACAGTTAATGCAGATTACTCAATTACTGCAGGATTATCAAATAATAATACTGGAGTTAGTTCTGCCGTCTTTGGAAAAGGAAATACAGCTTCAGCACCTCATACTTTTGTGGCAGGAGAGGGTAACAGCGCAACTGGTGAATATGCGTTTGTATTTGGAAATGAAAATCAGGCAACAGGAATAAACTCTTTTGCAGGAGGCGAACAATCTATAGCTTCAGCAGAACTGTCCTTTGCTTTTGGCGGACAAGCTGTAGCTTCAGCTCTACAAAGCTTTGCTATTGGAAATTCAGAAGCAAATGCCGCAAACGCTTTTGCAGGAGGTGGTGGTAGTACAGCTTCAGGAATTAATGCTTTTGGTTATGGAGATAGTGTAGTTGCATCAGGGCAAGCAGGGATTACAGGAGGAACTAGTACAGTAAACGCAGCAGATTATAGTGTAGTAGTTGGTAACACATCAACTACGTTATCTACAGCTGAACACTCTGCAGTATTTGGAAAAGGAAATTCAGTTGCCTCACCTGGTTCTATTGTGTCAGGATTTGAAAACGTAATAAGCTCAGGTGGAGAAAACTCAGTAGCTTTAGGCCGTCAGAATAATATTGGTGTTTCAGGTGCTGATGGAGCATTTGCAACAGGTTCTAACAACATAGTTAATGCCGCAAGCTCAGCTGCTATCGGTAAAAAAAACAATGCATACGGAAAAGAATCTATTGTAGCAGGTCAAGGCAATGAAGTTGCAAGTGGAGCAACAAGGTCTATTGCAATGGGAAGTGATAACGTTGTTGCAGGCGGTACAGGAGCAGTTGCCCTAGGTATATCGTCTCAAGCATCAACAAACGGAGCTATTGCGATAGGAACTCAAGCTATTGCTCAAACAGGCACAGGAGCTGTCGCAATAGGAACTACTCCAAACGCACAAGGTCAAGATTCACTTGCCCTTGGTTTAGCAGCCGTTACAGGTCAAACTGCTCAAAATGCAGTTGCCATAGGAAACCAAGCTACCGCTACAAATACAGATGCCGTTGCAATTGGAATTAATACTGCAGCATCAGGACAATATTCAACGGCTTTGGGTAGAACTGCTCAGGCAACTGGAACTGGCTCTATTGCTATAGGAAGTGCTGCTGTTTCAAACGGAACAGATTCATTGGCATTAATAGGCGGTACAGCAAACGCAGAGGGCTCAATTGCAGGGGGTTCTGGGTCTCTTGCCAACTCCGCTTACTCCGTTGCTCTTGGTAGAAACAACAATATAGTTGAAGACCAAGGAGAAGGGCATCTTGCATTAGGATATCAGAATAACGTAAACGATATAGCAGTTGCAGACCCAGGTGATGGAAATTTTGCTATAGGTAGCGGCAACACTACATCTGGTAATGTTGGAGTGCTTGGGGAGGGTAATACTCTTCAAGTTTTGACAGGAGGAACTGTAAAGAAGACCTTAGCTTTTGGAAACAATATTGCACCTACAATAACTAGAAATGGAGCTATATATATAGGAAACGACCTTACATACGATGGCCAAAATAATACTATTAATATTGGTGGAGGTAATTATGTTAGTTTTATAGATGAAACTAATACCGAAACAGTAAGGGTTACAGAAATCAGCACTAGATTTGGACATGTAGGCGTTTACATTGGTTCAACAACCGCTCCTGTTTCATTGGGTCAAGGTGAGCTTTTGGTAGATAGCACAGCCACAATAAAAGGCCTTTTAGATTTAGACCAACCAAATGATAGTACCATTGCAGGAAATAATGCAGGAAATTTAGCTAACCTCACAGGTGGTTATAATACTGTATTTGGTAAAAATTCATTGTCACTAGCAACAACAGCAAGTAGAAATACCTCTATAGGATTTGAGTCTTTACTAAACTCGAACGCAAACAATAACGTAGCAATAGGGTATCAAACATCTATAAACAACGTTACAGGTAGTTTTAACGTATCTATAGGAAACGAAGCTAATGCAAATGCTGCTGTACAAAATAGTAGTGTTGCAATAGGTTATCATGCTCAAAAAAATGGTAACCCTGGAAATAATAACGTAGCAATAGGGCGAGAAGCTTTAAGAGAAAATGGTGCAGCATCAAACACAGCTGTAGGTAGGGGTTCTTTACTTGTAAATATGACTGGTGCTGAAAACACAGCTGTAGGATATCTTTCACTTGAGTCTAATACTACAGGTAGATGGAACACAGCTTTAGGTTCTAATGCAGGTTCTAATATAACATATGGAGATAATAACATCGTTATCGGTAGAAACGCTCAAGCAAGCTCTGCTACTGTCTATAATGAAATAACTTTAGGAAACTCAAGTATAACTGCCTTAAGGTGTCAAGTACAAACAATATCTGCACTTTCTGATGGCAGAGATAAAACAAACGTACAACCATCACCTTATGGGCTTGACTTAATTAGCAAATTACAGCCTGTAACATTTGATTGGAATATGCGAGATGGAGCTAAGGTAGGACAGAAAGATTTAGGATTTATCGCACAAGAATTACAAAAGGTAGATGATGAAAACCTACAGCTTGTTTATGATAACAACCCTGAAAGATTAGAAGCAAGTTATGGTAGACTAATCCCTGTTCTTGTACAAGCAATAAAAGAATTGAAAGCAGAAATAGACTTACTTAAGTCTTAATAATAAAATTTAATATAATGGATATAAGAAAAATATCTGTCGGTCCAGATTATAAGTCTGGAGCTATGCATTACTTAGTAGGTCAAGAAGTTCTAAATGGAACACACAGGATTCATTTAATTAAATATGATTCTCAATTGCAATCCTACAAAATATACATAGAAGAAGATGATGTTGTTATTCTTTGGAAAGAGTTTAGTTCGACTATGCCTGTATCCATTGAATACAATATAAACTTTTGAAATCACCAACTGACTTTATAGTAACACCTAGAGAAAACAAAAGATATTCCAATACAAAAAATATTGGTGGGATAGATTTTCTTGTTAGCTCATCTGAAGAAGATGCCAGGTACTCAAACAGGTATGCTGAAGTAAAAGCACTGCCTATAAACTATTGTGGACCTATAAAGGTAGGTGATACTCTTCTTGTTCATCACAATGTTTTTAAATTCTACAATGATATTAAGGGACGCAGAAAAAGTGGTAAAAGTTTTCTAAAAGACAACTTGTTTTTAGTTGACAGCGAACAGTTCTTTATGTTTAAGCAAGATAACAAATGGTATGCTCATGACAGGTATTGTTATGTTAAACCAATTAAAACAAAAGAATCCATTATATTTAAGAACACTAAAGAAGAACCTTTAGTTGCTGAGATGATTTATCCTAATACTACATTAGTAAATCAAGGCGTTAAAAAGGGTGATTTAATATCTTTCAGACCAGAGAGTGAATATGAGTTTGAAGTAGATGGAGAAAAATTATATAGAATGTTTGACCATCAGATAACAATGATACTATGAAATTAAATCCAGAAGAAAGAAAAAAAAGACCTGTATTTACAGGTGTTATTAAATATTTTCCTCTTGCATTAATGGAGGTTTCACGTGTTTCTTTAGCAGGAAACAAACAACATCACCCAGATAAAAATTTACATTGGGACAGAAATAAATCAACAGACGATTACGATGCATTAGCTAGACATTTAATAGAGGCTGGAACAATTGACAATGATGGGATTCGACATACTGCTAAGGTAGCTTGGCGAGCCCTGGCGTGTTTAGAAAAAGAACTTGAGAATGAAATCAAACAAGGAAATTAAATTAGAAATTATTGACGCAGCCAGAAGAGCTGTTCATCAATTAATTAAGGTTGCTAAAGAAGATATTATTAAGCCAGACCCTGAAGATGATTTGGCAGCAGATAGACTTAAGAATGCGGCAGCTACTAAAAAGCTTGCGATATTTGATGCATTTGAAATACTAAGTAGAATAGAGGCAGAAAAAGAAGCTTTATCTCTAGCAGAAAGTAATAACAAAGTAGATACAAAACAAGGATTTGCAGAGCGTAGGTCAAAATAACGACATGTATAAAGTTGTACAAGATTACGTACCTAAATCCGTACTTACCAACAAGAACAAAAATAAAAGTTGGGAGTATGGATACAACAAGAAATATGACTTTGTCTGTATATCTAGAAGTGGCGAGCTTGGAGAGATTATAAATATACAAGGTCTTATTATTGGTCTACCCAAACAACCAAAAAAAATACATTCACGTTCAAATAAAAAATCTGAACAATACTGGGAAAGAATAGATATTCCAAAACCTCTTAGTAAAATTCAATCAATATTTCAATGGAATGAAATGCCTAGTGAGTTTAAAAACAACTGGGTTGATTATATTGAGAATGAATTTGATAATAGAGAATTAGGTTATTGGTTTATGAATAATGGAGTTCCTACATACATATCAGGAGCTCACTACATGTACTTGCAATGGACATCTATAGATGTGGGTTACCCAGATTATAGAGAAGCTAATAGAATATTTTATTTGTATTGGGAGGCATGCAAGGCTGACAACAGAAGTTTTGGAATGGCTTATTTAAAAATAAGGCGTTCAGGCTTTTCTTACATGGGCTCTTCAGAGAGTGTCAATACAGGGACACTCGCAAAAGATTCGAGGGTTGGTATACTATCTAAAACAGGAGCAGACGCTAAGAAAATGTTTACTGATAAAGTTGTTCCTATAGCAAACAGATTACCATTCTTCTTCAAGCCTATACAAGATGGTATGGATAAACCTAAAACAGAGTTAGCGTTTAGGATACCAGCATCTAAAATAACAAAAAAAAATATGTATGATTCTAACCAAGAAGAATTGTTAGGATTGGATACAACTATAGATTGGAAGAACACAGATGACAACTCCTATGATGGTGAGAAGTTATTATTGTTAGTGCATGATGAAAGTGGTAAATGGATAAAGCCAAATAATATTTTAAATAACTGGCGTGTAACAAAAACTTGTTTGCGTTTAGGTAGTAAGATTATAGGTAAATGTATGATGGGTTCTACTTCTAATGCATTGAGCAAGGGTGGAGATAATTTTAAAAAATTATACGAGGATTCATCATTGAGTAAGCGTAATTCTAATGGCCAAACTAAAAGCGGATTATATAACTTATTTATTCCAATGGAATGGAATATGGAGGGATTTATAGATAGATATGGATTACCTGTTTTTAGAAAACCTACAGAAAAAACTATTGGTGTTGATGGTGAGGTTATAGAGAATGGTGCGATAGATTATTGGGAAGCTGAAGTTGAAAGTCTAAAGAATGACCCTGATGCTTTGAACGAATTCTATAGACAGTTTCCAAGAACTGAGTCACATGCTTTCAGAGATGAAAGTAAACAATCTTTATTTAATTTAACAAAGATATATCAGCAGATTGATTATAACGATTCTGTTATAAAAGAACATCATTTAACAAGAGGCTCGTTTTCATGGAAAGATGGAATAAAAGATTCTAAAGTTATATGGACACCTAACAATCGTGGGAGATTCCTAGTTTCGTGGACACCCAACAAAAATTTACAGAATAGAATCATAAACAGGAATGGGAAAAAGATGCCAGGTAATGAACACCTGGGTGCGTTTGGTTGTGATAGTTATGACATATCTGGAACAGTAGGTGGAAGAGGTTCTAATGGTGCACTACATGGCCTGACAAAATTCAACATGGACGAAGCTCCAAGCAATGAGTTTTTCTTAGAGTATGTAGCAAGACCTCAAACCGCAGAAATATTTTTTGAAGAAGTGTTAATGGCTTGTGTGTTTTATGGAATGCCAATACTTGTTGAGAATAACAAGCCTAGGCTTTTGTATCATTTTAAAAACAGAGGATATAGAGCTTTTAGTATGAATAGGCCTGATAAGGTTTTTAATAAATTATCAAGAACAGAAAAAGAATTAGGAGGTATACCAAACTCCAGTGAGGATATAAAACAAGCTCATGCAGCTGCAATAGAATCGTATATAGAAAAACATATTGGTTTAGATATGGAGGGTACATTTAGAGACCCTGACCTTATGGGGTCTATGCCATTTACCAGGACTCTAGAAGACTGGGCTAAGTTTGATATAAGCAACAGAACTAGATTTGATGCATCTATTAGCAGTGGTTTAGCGATTATGGCTTGTCAAAAGCATCTTTATACACCTGAAAAGAAAAGCTCAAAAATTTCCATTAACTTTGCAAGGTATACCAATAAGGGATTAATAAGCGATTTAATTAGATAGATGAAAGAAGTTAAAATAGATATTTCGTCTGTAGGATTCCCTAGTCAATTTGTATCAGATGCGGAAAAAGCCACTGATGAGTTTGGCTTACAGATAGGGCAAGCAATACAGTATGAGTGGTTTAGAAAAGACGGCAATGGCTGTCGTTATTATAACCAATGGCGAGATTTTCACAGATTACGTTTATACGCAAGAGGTGAACAATCAGTTGGAAAATACAAAAATGAACTAGCAGTAGACGGAGATTTATCTTATCTTAATTTAGACTGGACCCCTGTTCCTATACTTCCAAAGTTTGTTGACATTGTAGTTAATGGAATGTCAGACAGACTGTTTAAAGTAAAAGCTTTTGCGCAAGATGTGTTATCCCAAGGTAAAAGAAGTAAGTATCAAGACATGGTGGAGGCTCAGATGGCCGCCAAAGACATACTCTTAGATATTAAAAACATGACAGGAGCAGACCCATTTACAATGGACCCTGACTCTCTTCCTGAAAATGACGAAGAACTTACACTATACATGCAGCTTAATTATAAGCCAGCCATAGAGATAGCTGAAGAGGAGGCTATTGACACTATGTTTCAAGAAAATCATTATGCAGACACACGTAAGCGTATTGATTATGATTTAACAGTATTAGGTATTGGTGTAGCCAAGCATGAGTTTTTACCAGGCTCTGGTGTAGAGGTTAAATATGTTGACCCTGCTAATGTTGTGTATAGTTATACTGAAGACCCACATTTTAAAGATTGTTTTTACTGGGGTGAAATTAAAGTTGTTCCTATTACGGAGCTCCTAAAGATTGACCCAACATTAACTAATGAAGATTTAGATAAGATATCTAAATATAGTCAAAGCTGGTATGATTACTACAACGTAGCACAATATTATCAGAACGATATTTTTTATAGAGACACAGTAACCTTAATGTATTTCAATTATAAAACCACGAAGAAGATGGTTTATAAGAAAAAAGTTACTGATAGCGGAGCTATGAAAATGATAGAAAAAGATGACCAGTTCAATCCTCCACCAGAAATGATGGAAGAGGGCAGGTTTGAAAAGGTTTCAAAAACTATTGATGTTTGGTATGACGGAATAATGGTGATGGGTACTGATATTCTTTTGAAGTGGGAACTGGCTAGTAATATGGTTCGCCCTCAGTCTTCTTCACAACACGCATTACCAAACTATGTAGCTGTAGCTCCAAGAATGTACAAAGGCGTAATTGAATCTTTGGTTAGAAGAATGATTCCTTTTGCTGATTTGATTCAGATTACACATTTGAAATTACAACAAGTTATAGCCAGGACTGTGCCTGATGGAGTATTTATAGATGCAGATGGATTAAATGAAGTTGACCTGGGGACAGGAGCTGCGTATAATCCTGAAGATGCATTAAGATTATATTTCCAAACAGGTTCTGTAATTGGAAGAAGCTATACACAAGACGGAGACTTTAATCAAGCCAGAGTTCCTATACAGCAACTTACATCTAATAGTGGTGCTAGTAAAACTCAGATGCTTATTACAAACTATAATCATTATCTAAACATGATTAGAACTGTAACAGGGTTAAATGAAGCTAGAGATGGCTCAACTCCTGACCCCAACTCGTTAGTTGGATTACAAAAGCTTGCAGCGTTAAACTCTAACACAGCAACTAGACATATACTTCAAGGAAGCTTGTATGTTTACAGAACACTGGCAGAAGCTTTAACTTATAGAGTAGCGGATATATTAGAGTACTCTGATTTCAAAGAAGATTTTATAAATAAAATAGGAAAGTATAACGTAAGTATACTTAATGATATATCTGATTTATATATTTATGACTTCGGTATCTTTATTGAGGTTTCACCTGATGAAGAAGAGAAAGCTCAGCTTGAGGCTAATATCCAAATGGCTTTATCTAAACAAGATATAAATCTGGAAGATGCTATTGATATAAGAGAAATTAAAAACATTAAACTTGCTAATCAATTACTTAAGGTAAAAAGAAAACAAAAGCAAGAACGTGATGAGAAGAATGCTATGTTAAAGCAACAGATGCAAGCCGCTCAGCAATTAAAGTCTCAGCAAATGGCTGCGCAAGCAGCTATGCAACAATCTCAAGCAGAGATGAATGCTAAGATGCAAATTAAACAAGCCGAGATAGCTTTTGAAATTGAGAAGATGAAGAATGAAGCTATGCTAAAAAGTCAGTTGATGGCAGAAGAGTTTAATTATAATCAACAGTTGAGAGGAATGTCAGAAGAGGCTCTAGCTAAGAGAGAAGTTCAAAGAGAAACAGCTAAAGCTTCTCGTATTAGTCAACAAAATACAGAGCAGTCTAAGTTAATTAATCAAAGAAAAAATAACTTACCTCCTCAAAACTTTGAGTCTAATGAAGATAGTTTAGATGGGTTTGATTTAGCAGAGTTTGACCCAAGATAAACTAAATAAAAAATAATTGTTTAATGTACTATATTTGTACTAAAATTTAATCTAATGGAAATAAAAGTAAAAGAAGTGGGTGTTGTTGAAGAAAAGTCAGCCGCTGAAGTAGAAGAAAATCTAATTGAAAAGGTTGAACAGCAACACGAAGAGCAAACACAACAACAAGTGGAAACTGAAGTTGTAGAGCAAACCGCAGCTCCTGAGGAAACGCAAGGTGCTGAACTAAAAGAAGAAGACGTTCTTAGTTTTATTAAGAATAGATATGATAAGGACATATCATCGGTAGACCAATTGTTTGAAGAAAAAGAAAACAATACTGAACTGCCAGAAGATGTGTCAGCTTATTTTGAATATAAAAAGAAAACTGGTCGTGGCATTGAAGATTATGTTAAATTAAACAGAGACTTTGATTCCTTAGATGAAGACCAAATTTTAACTGAGTATCTTTTAGCCACTGAAGAGGGCATTGATAAAGAAGATGTTGAGCTGTTAATGGAAGATTATTCCTATGATGAGGAACTTGACGATGAATCTGATATCAAAAGAGCTAAGTTAAAAAAGAAAAAAGCAATTGTAAAAGCTAGAAAGTTTTTCAATGAACAAAAAGAAATGTATCGCCAGCCACTTGAGTCAAGTGCAACTGGTATTTCTGAGGACAATGAAGACTATAAAGCTTACAAGCAATACGTTGAGAATGCAAAGACTCAGTCAGAAGAGCAGGCTAGGAAAGTAGATTTCTTTAACAAAGAAACTGACAAGGTGCTTAATCAAGACTTTAAAGGTTTTAAGGTCAGTATTGATGACGCTAATTTGTTGTACAATCCTGGAGGTTCTGTAGAAGAGATTAAGAAATCTCAATCAAGCGTTATTAATTTTATTAATAATCATTTGAATGAAGATGGATTAGTTAAAGATGCGGCTGAGTATCACAAAGCATTAGCAGCAGCAATGAACCCTGACAAGTTCGCAAGGTTTTTTTACGAACAAGGCAAGGCGGCAGCAACGGAAGACGTAACTAGAAAAATGAAAAATATTAATATGTCTACACGTTCTGCTCCAGAAGTTGTTTCTAAAGGAGGAACTCAGTTTCGTGCAATCAATCCAAGCGAGGGCAGAGGTTTAAAGATTAAGAGTATTAAAAGAAAAAATTAACAACATTTAAAAAATTAAAAAATGCCAGGACAATTATTAGGGCCAAACACTACTCCAGTAGGACCAGGGTTTGCGCTACAGCCAGCACCACAACAAGTGCCGTTGGCTACAAATTACATTACTGATTTCAACTTTTTGAATCAGTACTTACCAGACACTTATGAAAAAGAATTTGAGCGTTATGGTAATAGAACTATTTCTTCTTTCTTACGTTTAGTAGGAGCTGAGCTACCAAGTAACTCAGACCTAGTAAAGTGGGCAGAGCAAGGAAGATTACACACTAAATATACAGAGTGTGGAACAGGAGCAGTAGTTGATGGAGACAATGTAACATTTGACATTAACGATGCATTAGTACCAGACAGAGCTGCAACAGGCTTAACAGCTGGAACTATCGCTATTCGTGTAGGTCAAACTGTTGTTGTTTCTAACAATGATGATTCAGGAGAATATAAAGGAATCGTAACTGCAGTAGGTGTTGCAGGAGGATTGAACGATAACCAAATTACTGTAGCTTTCTATAACGCTGCAGGTTATACAGGTGGTTCAGGAGCAGGTAATGCTGATGCAACTATCTTTATCTATGGTTCTGAATTCAAAAAAGGAACAGCAGGAATGCAAGGTTCTTTAGAGGCTGAAGATGAAATCTTCGACAACTCACCAATCATCATCAAAGATAAGTATGCAGTATCAGGTTCTGATATGGCTCAAATCGGATGGATTGAAGTGACTACTGAAAACGGAGCTTCAGGATACCTATGGTATTTGAAGTCTGAGCACGAAACTCGTTTACGTTTTGATGACTACTTAGAAACAGCTATGATTGAAGCAGTACCAGCAGAAGCAGGCTCTGGAGCAATTGCTGCTGGTGGAGATGTAGGAAACAAAGGTTCTGAGGGTGTATTCTACGCAGTAGAAAACAGAGGAAATGTATGGGCAGGTGGAAACCCAACTGCACTAGCAGATTTCGATACTATCATTTCTCGTTTAGACAAGCAAGGTGCTATTGAAGAAAACGTACTTTTCTTGAACAGACAATTTGGATTTGATATTGATGACATGTTAGCTGAACTTAATGGTTCTGCTCAGTCTACTGCAAATGGTACTTCTTATGGTCTATTTGACAATGACATGGAGATGGCATTGAATCTTGGATTCACTGGATTCCGTAGAGGATATGATTTCTACAAGTCTGACTGGAAATACCTAAACGACCCAACTATGCGTGGTGGTTTAACTGGAACAGGTTCTGTAAATGGTTTACTAGTACCTGCAGGTTCAACTACTGTTTACGACCAAATCCTTGGAAAGAATGCTAAGCGTCCTTTCTTACATGTACGATACAGAGCTTCAGAAACTGAAGACAGAAAGTACAAGACTTGGATTACAGGTTCAGCTGGTGGTGCAATGACATCTGATTTAGATGCTATGGAAGTAAACTTCCTATCTGAAAGATGTGTATGTACTATGGGTGCAAACAACTTTGTGATTTTCCAATCATAAACTAAATAATAAGGTAGGGGTCGCAATTTGCGACCTCAACCTTTTTTAATAATTAAATTATAATCAAATGAAAAAAAATGTATTGGTCAATAAGACCTATAAACTTACCAAAGATGCAGCACCACTTTCTTTTATGCTGCCAACTAGAAACTCAAGAAGATATCCATTGATGTACTTTGATGAAAGTACAGGAACTAACAGAGCCTTACGTTATGCACGTAACCAAAAAAGCCCATTTGAAGATGAGCAAGATGGTAATGCTATTGTAGAGCCAATTGTTTTTGAAGACGGATTCTTATCTGTTCCAAGAACAAATCAAGTGCTTCAAGAGTTTTTACATTATCACCCAATGAATGGAAGCAAGTTTGTTGAGGTTAATACTGAGAAAGATGCTCAGAAAGAAATGGATAAATTAAATAACAGAGTAGATGCTCTTATAGAAGCTAGACAACTTGATATAGACCAGGTGGAAGCTTTAGCTAGAGTGTTGTTCAACACAGACACGTCTCGAACTACATCAGCAGAGCTAAGAAGAGATATTCTTATATTTGCCGAGCAAGAACCAGATATGTTTTTAAGGTCTGTTAAAGACCCTGCGTTAAAACTTAACTCTAAAATAAAAGAGTTTTTTAATTATAAGGTATTAGTTTTCAAGAACAACAAGAAAGATGTATACTTCAATACTGATAAGAACAAAAAGAGAATGATTAATCTTCCTTTTGGAGAAGACCCTTACTATGTGATTGCAAGCTATCTTCAATCTGATGAGGGAATTGAAGTATTAAAATTTCTTGAAAAGAACTTGGATAATAAAAAATAATTTATATTTTTGCAAAGTACTTCATAATAATAGATGGAGCTGATAACTCCAACCAATCAAGAAAGAGGCTGTAGAAATGCAACCTCTTTTTTTTTGCTTATCTTTGTAGTAAATAAATTAACAGATGAGCATAATAAATTCAGTACGAGAAACTGTACTGTCGGTTCTTAATAAAAACAACTATGGATATATAACTCCTAGTGATTTTAATTTATATGCCAAGCAAGCGCAGCTAGATATTTTTGAGGATTACTTCTATCAGTATAATTATCAAATAACTAAAGAGAATGCTAGGCAATCAGGGGTTGGATTGGCAGATATAAAACAAACTTATCAGGATGCTATCGAATTATTTTCGGAGCAGCAACCTCTTGCACCAGTATATCTTAATGGAGCTAATGAGGTAATCATTTCACCATCTGCTACTTCTACGTACAGCGTGCCGACTACAGCCACAACAGGCTCAGATTATTATTTGATAAATAAAGTTTTATTGCTTACAAGATATTTAGTTGCTAATAGCACTAACACGTTAGCTAGCGTAAATGAATTAGTTGATAACACCAAAAACTTTTTTGTCCTTGGTGTACAGCCAGGTGACGTTGTTGTTAACTTAAGCACTGGACAAACAACAAATGTTAGATATTTAAACACAGTGGCTACTGACACTTTAATATTAGAAGATGATATATTTATAAGTGCAGGAGATTCATATACAATTTTAAGTACTAGACAGGGTGTAAATGAATGTGAGAAAGTTACCAATAAGAAGATTACACAGCTCAATATGTCTAACTTAACTAAACCTACAGAATTGTTCCCAGCTTACTCACAGAATGGAACAGTAATACAGGTATACCCTGAGAACTTTCAATGGGGTGTAAATGTAATAAATTCTGGAGAGACATCAGCTGGCAGAATCTTGTGTCAGTATATACGATATCCTAAAGACCCTAAGTGGACTTATGCTCAACTAGTTGGAGGTGAACCATCTTTTAATCAATCAGATGCTTTATACCAGGATTTTGAATTACCTTTAGAAGACGAGCCGACATTGGTAAATAAAATATTACAATATGCTGGAATGTCAATTAGAGAAGTTCAAGCAATTCAGTTTGGGCAATCAATGGATATGAGAGAAGAACAAAAAGAACAATAATGGCATACTTAACAGAATATCAATATTACGAAAACAATGGAAACGCTCCTGAAGATGCTAACTGGGGGTCATATCAATATGTAAGTTTGTATGACATAGTCAACAATTTTATGTTAATGTATGCTGGCAACCATAGTTTAGTCAATAATGAGGAAAGATATAGAATTTTGTTTCACGCAAAAAGGGCTATACAGGAACTCAACTATGATGCATTTAAAGAGCTAAAGATTTTAGAACTAGATGTGTGTGACACATTAAGATATGTGCTGCCAATAGATTATGTTAATTGGGTAAGAATATCTTTATATAAAGATGGTGTGCTTAGACCACTTACAGAAAACATTCAAACTAATTGGAGCGATGCATATCTTCAAGACCACAACTGTAGAATATTATTTGACCATGATGGAAACATTTTAAAGCCGTCTACGTCTACGATTGATATGCAAAGGATAGAGGGTACTAAAAAAAGTATTTACCTCAACGAGCAAAGCCCTTACAACAATAGAGAGGGGTATTGTGTAGATGGGGATTGGTATTTTGATTATGGTATAGGAGCTCAGTATGGATTAAATACTGAAACTGCAAACTTTAATCCTACATTTAAAATAAATAAAAAGGCTGGAGTTATAAACTTCAGTTCAGATATGGCAGGTGAGTTATGTATTCTCGAATACGTTTCAGACGGAATGGAGGCTGGAGATGACTCTCAAATTAGTGTCAATAAATTATTTGAAGAATATGTTTATGCTTACATTCAGTTTGCTATATTGAATGCTAAGTTTGGTGTACAAGAATATGTTGTTGCTAGAGCAAGAAAAAGAAGCTCTGCGTTACTAAGAAACGCTAAGCTTAGAATTAGTAATATACATCCAGGTCGTTTGATACAGAACATCAGAGGAATGGATAAGTGGATAAAGTAAGATGGCAGAAACTACTAGAAATTTTATTGCAGGCCGCATGAATAAAAGCGTTGATGAACGCTTAGTGCCAAATGGCGAGTATGTTGATGCGATGAATATTAGACTTGGTTCTACTGAAGAATCTGAAGTTGGTTCAGTTGAAAACACAAGAGGTAATCAACAGCTAACTTCTTTGAGTTATAATGGTGTTCCTTTAAGTTCACAAGCAAAATGCATTGGTGCTTATGAGGACGGCCAAAGAGAAACATTGTATTGGTTTGTTCATGACCCTGCTCACAGTACAGGTGGTATAGTAGATTTAGTTGTGTCATATAATGTTCAATTAAACCTATTAACTTATCACGTTGTTACAGCTGATGCTATACAAACTGTCTTGAACTTCAATGAAGATTTTCTAATAACAGGTGTAAACAGGGTTGAGGATTTACTATTCTGGACTGACAACTACAACCAGCCTAGGTTTATAAACATCACTAGAAACTATGACGCTAACTCACCTGATTTAGAGGAGCAACTATTGGTAATTAAAAAACCGCCAGTTTCAGCTCCATCATTTGAATTAACAAACTTATCTGGTGAAGAGAACTTTATAGAAGAAAGATTTATAACATTTGCTTACAGATATAGATATGGAGATGGAGAATACTCTGCTTTATCACAATTTACAGAACCAGCTTTTGTTCCCAAAGGATTTGATTATAAAATAGAATCAGGTCTGAATGAGGGAATGACAAACGCATTTAATAATGTTAAAGTTACT
>Ga0208899_1000542_pt1 | contig 28462 bp, 20 predicted proteins | sample VirMetDEL_Nov_24_FD_184518 | JGI IMG/M metagenome (GOLD analysis project Ga0208899, IMG submission 184518) | Aqueous microbial communities from the Delaware River and Bay under freshwater to marine salinity gradient to study organic matter... | ecosystem: Environmental > Aquatic > Marine >... | reverse complement strand
CCATTGGTCCCGCAACCGGTTCCTTCACTGTGACCTATCAAGGTGGAGACATACAGCCCGGAACCTACAGACTGGAAGTGGATTATTATGGCGTAACACAGGCTAATCGGATTCATGTCGAGGGCTTGTTGTTGCCAGCGGGCAGCGGAACCGTGAGCGGAATAGTTACTGTAACGTCAGCTAATAGTTTGAATGTCGGCGGGTATGGGGCATGGTCGGGACAGGAAGGGTTCATCACTGCTATCCGTGTTATCGACCTCGGTAACACAGCAACGCAATCAACATCTACCGCACAACCGAAGCTAATCACAGCAGGGGTAACCGAGACGGATAACGGTAAACCTGCGATGGTGTTTGATGGGGTGGATGATTATCTGGTCGCCTCATCCGCTAACATTGGTGCGACGATGTCATTCTTTCTGGTAGGTGTTGAAAAGACAGTCGGCGGGATTGATCCGTTTTTCGGTGACGATGTACGCTTCTACAATTCCCATGTCACCGTAGCAAGTGGAAACTCGCTATTCTATGCGGGCACGGTTGCTAATGTCTGGGGCGATAACGGAGGGGCTGTTCAAAACCTGTACTCTGGTTTGCTGTCTGGGGGAAATGGCGAGGGCTGGCGAAACGGCGTCCAGAAAATGACCTCGACTGCCATAGGCTCCGACACGATCACAGACCTGATGTTAGGGTGGGACACGACAATAAATTATGGTGAAATCAATCTACAAGAGTTTATCATCTACCCCTCCGATCAATCCGCTAATCGTAGAAACGTAGAAACAAACATAAACAATCATTATAATATTTATTAAGGAGAAAAAGAATGGCTTATGTTTTAGTAAATCCAGCTCATGCAGAGCAACTAAATCGAAGTATCATGAGGTTGCTTAGACCTGAACATCTACGAGATGGTTATACCACAGATCTTTATTGTGGAATGGTCACTCATCCAGATACAGGTTATATGGCACTAGATCTACCCGACACAGAAACAGTGCCGATTCATATCGAATCAAGCGGCGAAGAGCTTGCAGCTATGTTGCAAATTTTTGTCGATGATGAAGCATTAACTCAAGAAGAAATGGACGGCATCGTTACGGCCCTTACAGGCTTAGGCGGGGAGCAAGTAAGAATTTTAGATTTTATTCCTGCTAGTTGGCAGGAGTTTGTACTAACGCGCGAGGAGATGGAAGCCGATGGATGGTTTCCAGATCCAGAATTAGAACCGTAAGGAGCTTAAACAATGGCAGTTTCGCAAAAAATTATTTCGGGAAATGATCAACCTAATGGTGGTCGAGTTGTTTCGGGTATCAATGGGGCGAAAGCGCTAGACTCTTCTAGTGTTTTAGACACCAATCATACTCAAGATCCGGCACCTCAACCTCCTGCTAAAATAGATCAGTCTATTGCCGATATTAACACAAGTTTAGATTCACGATACGATGAAACAACTTACTACGGATAATTAAATGGCATTCGAAATACCAAGCAGTGTTTTTGACTGCTGGAACGATGTAATCGCAAATACTTTAAATAGAACGGTTACTTTGGTTTATCCTGAAAAAAAGGAAGACTGTCCTAATTGTATTTTAAGTACAATGGGCACAAGTAATCGTTCGATTAGTATTTATCAACCCGGAGGACCGTATCCGTTTGATCGCGGTATGCCCTGTCCCTACTGTAACGGAGCAGGTTATAAAGCGATAGAAAACACAGACACAATCAACACAAGAATGTACTGGGACAAGAAAAGCTGGGTAAAAACCGGAGCAGAAATTGCCATCCCTAATGATGGTCTACAAACTATTTCTTTTATGACAGATTTAGAAAAAGTAGAAAAGTGTAAATTTATGATTCCTGATTACAATGGTATAGAAAACTATCATACTAGTGCTAGATATGAAAAGTTTAGTTCGCCCATTGCTCAGGGATTTTTTAAGCAGAATACAGTAAAGTATGTTGTGACTTTTTGGACGAGGGCTAAGAATGGCTAAAATTGTCCTTAAAGAATCGGACGCGCTTATACAAAAGAAGATCAATGAAGCACTAGCTAAAGAAGTTAATAAATCTTTAGCCTTTACTGCCAGAGTATTAAAAAGCCGTATTGATCCTCTTATCAAGGCTTCTCTTTTGAGTAGTCCAGAAGTTAGTTCTTTAAAGGGTGGTATTTTAAAAGCTGAATTCGGTCTTACAGAAGATCCTACCAGCTCTCTTGTTAACGCTATCATGGCAAGCTTAACAGTGGATTTCGTCAGAGTTGACAACAATTTTAATGGAGGAATCACTATCGTGATGCAGCCTTCAGATTTTACAAACCTATTCACTCTTCCTGTTGCGGAACAACCGATTGAAGATGGCGGAAGTTTACCTTGGCTTCAATGGTTGCTCACTTTGGGGGATTCGATTATTATTACTGATTTCGGAGTTGAGTTTGGCGATCTTCCCGGAAGTCGTACCGGATTGGCAGTAATGAGAAGGGCTCAAGCTCCATATAAAGTTAATAGCGCATTTTCGGGAACGCCAGACGACAATTTTATTACAAGATCAGTTGAAAGAGTGCGATCTCAGATCATAGGAATCATAGAAGGAGTTTTCAAAAATGGTAGGTAGTGAAAAAACCAAATTAAGATTTTCTCCCACAAACAAAATTACAGATAGCACAACTTCTGAAATATTATTAGATAATTTCGTAAATTTCTATGATTGGGGTCTTTTAGATGCGGGCGGATTTTACACCATTAACATGCCACAATCGGGGATTTATGGCGGGGATCGTCACAAGCTTAGATTAGTAGATTCTCCTAATTATAATGCAGGCCAAGTCTGGGAAGGCTATCGCCAGAACTGGGTCTGGGAAGGCAGTGGCAACATTGATGGAGTCGCCCAGCAGCCAATAGATATTTCGGGCGTATATGTAGATGGCACATTTTACGCGACCGGAAACGTCACAAAGCCATTCTATGTGGATTACCAACTGGGTCGCGTGGTCTTTGATTCTGCCGAAGCCACTAGTAGCGATGTGCAGCTAGAATATAGTCACAAGCGAGTGCAGGTTGTGCCAGCTCAAGGCATTTCATGGTTTCGCCAATTGCAACAAAATTCTTTTAGAAATGAGGCCGATTTCCAAGTTCAGGGGTCTGGCGGCTGGGCTCAATTAGGGCAAACCCGAGTGCAACTACCAGCTATTGCGGTAGAAGTTGTTCCTGCGGTAAGCACTAAACCCTATGAATTAGGTGGTGGACAGTGGGTGCGTAGCGATATAGTGTTCTACGTTATGTCCGAAAATCACTGGGAATGTGTGAATTTGATGGACACTATTGTAAACCAGAATGATCGTACTATCGAGTTATTTAACCCTACGGAAGTGGCAATATCTGGAGCTAACCCTTTTACCTTTGAAAATGGACGCCAAAGAGAATTAAGAGAATATGCCAACCCTAGTGGATTATACCCTAATTTAGTAGATAATTATAATTGGAGTAAATGCTGGATTTATAACACTAGAGGCAACGATATTACAGAATTAGCAACAAATCTATATATGGGCGTAACTCGCTGTACTACGGAAGTTTTACCCACTTAATACATTTTTGTGTATATAATATTGTCTTTTACCAGAGGACATATCCAATAAGGAGATATTTTAAATGGCTAATGATAGAATATTCTATGCGTGTCAGGCCGTAGGCATTGTTCCGACTACTGGAGCAGATGCTAGTACTGGCATTATGGTCAGAGGTCTTCAGAGTGTTGGTTTGAGTTCTACCTTTTCTTTAGATCAGATTTTTGAGCTAGGGCAAGTTGAGCTTTACGAAAACACAGAAGAAGTCGCTGATATTGAGCTAACGCTAGAAAAGGTTATTGACGGTCGAAAACTGATTTGGGACTTGACTAGTAATGGTGCCTGTAAAGCAGCCGGCGCTGGTCTTGTTGCAGCAGCTAAAAACCGCTGTGATGTTTTTCTATTAGTTTTTGCTGATACGGTTTCTTCGGTTGATGGCGAGTCTATTGGCAGTGTTTGCTGGAATTCGGGCATGTATACTTCCGAAGTTTCTTACAGTTACAGTGTGGATGGAAATGCTACTGAATCTGTTACCTTGGTAGGTAACGACAGATTCTGGAACGGTCAAACAGGCCCAGATGGGGCGACTACAGCAATTGCTCAAGAAAATACTGGCGGCGGCCTTGATTACAGCATGTTCGACGGTGCTGATTTTGCTCTGTCTGGAGTTCAGCGACGTGTGAATGTAGACACTGCAAATTCTACTTTCCCGGCTGCCGTTACTCTAAATGCTGGCGACAGAGGTCCACTTGGTGGTGAGAATACGTTGAACTATCACCTTCAATCTATTAATGTCAGCGCTAGTTTTGGGCAAGAAAACCTTTTGGAACTCGGAAGATTTGGTCCTTACGCCAAGTTTACTACGTTCCCATTAGAAGTCAGCTCTGACTTTGAAGTCATTGCAAGTTCTGGTGACTTGGTTAGCGTTTCTGGTTCTAACAGAAATCAGCCCGGAAATGGCGAGCCAATTGTTATCAAAGATGATGCTGGTACAATTATCGACTTGGGAAGTAAAAATAAGTTAACGTCTGTTTCTTATTCTGGTGGTGACACCGGGGGTGGAAATGCAACGGTGACTTATTCCTATGTTACTTACAACGAACTCAGTGTCGATGGTGGTGATAACGGTGGTGCTTAATTAGTGAATTTTTAGGATTTTAGGAAATTGGATGGAAGATATTTACTATGAAAAAGTTTTAAATAGAATTATTCAGGGTCGCCTACGCCTACGGCTGGGCGATCTTGTTTTATTTATTTACGAGCCTACACGAGACATTATAGAAGAGTCTTTTGATATTTATGATGAAGCTTATAAAAAAGCTTACTTTTCTGGCGCCTATATTAAAGATCAAGTTTTAGAAATTCTTTTAGAGAACGGAATGTGGAGTCCGTTAGACGACAAGCAGGCCGAAGACTTAGAAAAACAACTAGAAGATCTTAAAGTGGAAGCGTTTGCGTCGTTTGTTCACAAAAGAAAGTTGTTTTCAATAAAGAAACAAATACGGAAAATGGAACGGGATATTTTAAAATTGAGACACAAACAAAAACAATTTGATCATATGACATGCAATGGCGTTGCAAACTTTGCAAGAAAATGCTGGCTAATAGAAAGAACAACCAAAACACAAACTGGCCAACCTTACGATTTTAAGGAATTCTCAATATCTACAATTTTAGATATGGTCGCTAAACATGAAATAACTCCTGAAGTTTTTAGAAAGGTTGCCAGAAGTCAGCCGTTTAGAAGTATGTGGAGTCTATCTAAAAAAACTGGAGATTTATTCGGCTGCGCATCTATAGATATTGATAAAAATAAATTGGGACTAATTTCGTATGCACAAATGTACGATAGTGTTTATGAAAATCCTGAAAGTCCAAAAGATGAAATTATCGAAGATGATGACTGTTTAGACGGATGGTTTATTGTACAAAGAAGAAAATACGAAAAGAACAAAAAACAAGCAGAGATAGATTCTATGATTACTAATTCAAAAATTGCCAATTCTGATGAAATATTTATCATGACTTCTCAAGAAGAGGCTGGAGAAATATATGGTTTAAACTCGCCATTAGCGAGGAATAAAATCAAACAGCGTGATGAAAAAATTAAAGCTGATGGTCATGTTAAACTACAACATCTTCCAGATATTGCTATGGATATTTATATGCAGAATAATCAAGAAGCTATAGCAGCTATGAAATCAAAAGCTAAAGGATAATAAAAATGTCAGGTCAACAATACAATTCTAACTTCTTAAAAGATTCATTGAATCTGCAAAAAATTAGAGAAGAAAGATCAAAAGAAGTATCTCAACAGTCGTTATACAAATTTTCAGAAAAATGTATCAGAACAACTATGATTGGCTCTTTAGATGCCATTGAAAAAAAGTTGGGATTTTTATGGGGATTTGAGTCAGACGAAGATATGACGGAAGAGCAAAAAATACTTAAAGCTATGTACGATGAAGTCAGAGCTTTAATTTTAGATAAAGGAAACAATCAGATTAGATTTCTTAAAAACGAATTTACTGATTATGATATCACTAGGAAAAAATACCATATTAACCTGCCCGTTGCAGGCAATAATAATTCTAAAGAAGGAGAAAAAAATGACGGATAATTACACTTACATTGATAGCGTTGATAATGACGGGAAAACAGTTAAAGTAGCTCTTAAAACTCCCGGAGCCGAAGAGTACAACGAATCTCAAATTGAGTACAACAAGGCTTTTAGGAGAGCTTTAGATTCGGGTGCTTTTTTACGCCAGAAGCTAGAAGACTATATGATCGACCAAGATATTTGGGACGACAAGAAGCAGAAGCGTAGCGAAGAACTTTTGGAAGAAATTAACGCAAAAGAAAATGCCTTGAACAGTGGTGGGATTAAGCTCAGCGAAGCAAAACAAATTGCTCTAAGTATGCGTGTCTTGCGCGCTGAGTTCAGAGAGCTGCTTTCAGAAAGAAATCAGCTAGACCAAAACTCGGTGGAAGGACAAGCAGATAATGCTAGATTTTCTGAGCTGGTCAGACTTTGTATGCACAATCCAAATACCAAAAAGCCATACTTCCCCACTCAGCAAGACTATGACAACTCTGCCTCGCAGCCTTGGGTGGCTGAAGCCGCCAGTAAGCTCGCCAATATTATCTATGGACTAGATGCAAATTACGACAATAAGTTGGTAGAAAATAAATTCTTACGAGAGTTTAAATTTGTCAATGAAGACTTGAGACTGGTTAATGATAATGGTCACTTGGTCGATATTGATGGGCGACTAATCAACGAAGAAGGTCGGTATATTGCCTATCGCACCCCAGAGGCCGAAGCCGAAAAAGACGAAGAGCAGCAATACTTTGTCAATGTTGATGGCAAAGAGGTGGTCAAGGTGGTTGACGAAGATGGGGACGAAAGATGGGTCACGCCAGATATGGCAGAAAGAAAGCCATTTTTGGACGACGAAGGAAACCCAATTATCACTGCTAAAAAAGAAGATGCTCAAAAAGAGGAGGATTTAGTTGCGGAAAATGCGCCCAAAAAGCCTGCTCGTAAAAAGAAAGCTACCAAGGCAGAAAAGGACGCAGAAACTTCATGATTTGTGTATATAGAATTTAGGGAACGGGGCCATTGCGCCCCGTGTATTTCAAATAAAGAAGGCAGAAAGCAAAAAAGATGGCTGAAAGATTTAATTTAACGGCGCAGCTTCAATTACAGGCACCAACCAATACTAGGCAGATTGCGGATCAAATCCGTAAACAGTTAGCTCCAGTAGGAGCTGTTGATGTCCAACTTAAAGCTGACTCGCGTGCCTTGAGAGGTGCTAGTGACCAGTTAAACCAACTGAATAAAGCCACTAAATCTACCAATAAATCGGTCAGTGAACTTAACAGAACCATTGCTGAGTCAGCACGTAGATTTAGTGTTATCACTGTGGCTACTGGTACTTTGCTAGGTTTTGTTAATTCTCTGAAAAATTCTACCAAAGCAGCTATTGAATTTGAGCGAGAAATCGTCAAGATCCAGCAGGTAACAGGCAAATCTGCGACTCAGCTAAAAGCTCTAACTAGTGAGGTAACAAGATTATCTACAAGTTTAGGAGCTAGTTCTGCTGATCTTCTTAATGTCTCTAGAATTTTGCTTCAGACAGGCTTGAGCGCAGACAAGACACGTAAGGCTTTGGACATTTTGGCTAAAACCAGTTTGGGTGCTACTTTTGATAGTATTCAAGATACCACTGAAGGCGCAATTGCTTTGCTTCGTCAGTTTGGTGGTCAGGCCCGTAAAACAGGTAAAGAGATTCAATTTTTGGAGCAGAGTCTTGACGCTATCAACTCTGTCTCTAAAAGTTTCGCTGTTGAGTCTGGTGACCTTGTTACTGCCATTCGTCGTGTTGGTGGTGTGTTTGCTGCTGCGGGTGGAGAGGTTAACGAGCTTATTGCTTTGTTCACTAGTGTTCGAGCAACTACTCGTGAAAGCGCGGAAACAATCGCTACTGGTCTACGAACTATTTTTACCAGAATTCAGCGCGGCGACACGGTAAATCAGCTAAAAGAATTGGGCATTGAGCTTCAAGATGCTCAAGGTAATTTTGTTGGCGCGTTTGAAGCCTTTAAAAGATTGTCCCAAGGTCTTTCTGCATTAGATCCTAAGAGTTTTAGATTTTCTGAAATTGTTGAACAGCTCGGTGGATTTAGACAGGTTGGTAAAGTTATTCCACTTATTCAGCAGTTCACCACAGCACAGCAGGCATTGGCAGTTGCTCAAGCTTCTACTGGGTCTGTTGCTAAAGATGCTCAAACCGCACAGCAATCTTTAGCGGTACAAATTCAAAAGACGCGGGAGCAGTTCGATGCTTTGATTCGTAAATTCGCAGACAGTACTACCTTCCGAAGTGTAGCTAATTTTTCTTTAGAACTCGCTCAATCTTTGATCAAAGTGACAGAAGCTTTAGAGCCACTACTTCCGCTTTTAACTTCTTTGTTGGCTTTGAAAGTTGGAAAAGGTCTTGGAACTGGCCTTGGAGCCTTGGCTAGTTTTGGCCGTGGCGGTGGAGGCGCGCCCGTATCTAGATTTGCTCGTGGCGGCATGGTTCCCGGCAGCGGAAATACAGATAGCGTTCCAGCTATGCTTACTCCGGGCGAGTTTGTGATTCGTAAAAGCAGTGTTAAGAAGTTAGGAGCTTCAACGCTGCAACAGATGAATCAAAATAGATTTGAAGATGGAGGTTTTCAAAAAAGACTAGGACAAAAAAAAGGCGTTCAGGTAGGGAAAAATTTTGGCCTTGCTACTGGCGCTATACTTAGAAATGCTGGAGACAAGGACGGGAATAATACTCTAGATATTGCGGGAGCTTTTTTGCAGCCTCAAGGTGTTGTAAAATCTGTCAATGCCTCCATAAGCAGTAAGGGCCTTATTGATGCGGCTAAAAAAGGACTGGGCGGCGGCGCGCGCGGCGGCCAAGCAGATATCAGTCAAGAGCAGGCACGAGAAATAGCTGCAATTGCTAGTACTATAAAAATAGGAATTACTTCCGGCTCTTTAAGTGATGTGGTGTCTAGTGATTTTAGAAAGGGTATTGAAAATTCTTTAACCACTTATTCTAAGAATTTCGCAGTTGAAACTTTTAAAGGCACGCCGTCTTTTAACCAGCAAAGATTTAGAACGGGCTTTAAAAAAGCAAACCTTTCGCAAATTGAGGGAGGTATATTTGAAGCTTTTGTCAATGGATTATCAAGAACCCCGTTCAATGAAGATAAAATTAAGGCCAATGATACCTTTGATTTTCCTGCGGGATTGGGTAGTTCCGCTAATTTATTTGGTGTTAATGCAGCCGAGCCCACAGATGCGAAAAGAACTTTTAATCAAGAAGCTGTATCAAGTTTAACAAAAAAGGGCCTAAATAGACTGTACGATTCTACAAGGAGAACTCTAGCCGGTAAATTAACAGGCGGCGGAACAACCCAAGCTAAAGCCAGAGAGAAGGTTTTGCAAAAAAATGCAGGCGGTGGGATTTCTGGTTCCGACACTGTTCCTGCCCTACTAACTCCCGGCGAGTTCGTAATCAATAAAAAAGCCGCATCTAGAATTGGTGGCGCCAATCTAAACCGTATGAACAAGCAGGGTGTTCAAGGTTTTGCCAAAGGCGGTCCTGTTGGTTTCCAGAATGGTGGAAGTGTTGCTGGAAAGCTGCAAAATGTTTCTTTTGGGGCGCTGGGATTAACCGCGCTTGCCTCTCAATTTGATCTACTTAGCGATTCTACTAGGGATTTGATTGCGCAAACTTCAGGATACGTTGCCGGAACAACAGGGGCTGTAGCAGCAGTGTCTGGGTTGCGAGAAAGCTTTTTTAGCTCCATAGAAGCCAAAAAGAGAGAAACCCAAGCTTCTAACGAAGTAACCGAATCTAAACGAGAAGAGGCTGCCGCTAGTAGAGAGGCTGCCGCTAGTGATGATGCTAAATCTGGCAAGGGGCGTGGCGGTGCGCTATTTGATGCCACAAGCGCTAGATCTGGAAAAATAATTGGAGGCGCGATTGCCATTGGCACCGTTCTTCAAACGGTTGAAAGCCAATTCGCGCAAGCCGCAGAGTCGGCCCAGAAAGAACTAGATGCTTTTTCAGAAGCCGCCAAAAAAGGCGGAGAGATTAGTGTTCAAGGTGTTAAAGACAGTATTAAAAAATCTTCGGACGCGAGACAGGTTGCTGAGCTTGCTGCCGCTGGCAAAACCATCGCTACTTATACTGCACTTGGAACTTCAATCGCTGGTCCATTTGGCGGTGCGGTTGGCTTTGTAGCTGGCCTTTATCAAAGTCAAGGCGCAATACTTGAATTAGTAAACGGGGCTCAAGAAAAACAGCTACAAGCCATAGAACAGTCAACATTAGCATATCTCAAAACAGTTTCTGTTTACGCTCAAGCCGAAGATAAGCTTAACGAGGTGTTGAACCTGCCCACAGCTTCTGAAGACAATAAAGGCGCCGCGCGTCGTGATTTTGTTAAATCAATTACAGATCAGGCTGGCTCAATTGAATTAGTTAAAACTAATGCAAGACTCAACGCAGCAGTTGTTGCTTCTGGAGAAAGTCTAGAATCGCTTGCAAATTATACAGACAATCAACTAAAAGCGGCTTTTCAAGACACTGGAATTGCGCTCGATGCGTTTAGAAAAGATCTAGAATCTTCTTCAGTAACAACAGAAAAACTTCAAAAAGCTGTAACAGTGGCAGGAGAAGAATTACAAAGACAACTAGCCGATCTTCAAATTGGAACAACTTTTGATGAAGCTATAGCTGCTGGTGGAGACTTTGCTCTTTCTTTAACGCTTTATAAAGACGCACTAAAAGCCCAACAAGTACAAGCAATTGCAAACGCTAGAGCGGCTAAAAAGAGCGGAAAAGAAATTAATGAACTTCAAGCTCGTTTCGATAAGTTAAACGACGAAGTTGACCAAAATATAAAAGCTCAGATAGATGCTAGGAATAATGCTGCCGCACTAGCTGAAGCCGAAAATAAAGCTAGAATTGCCTTGATAGAAACTTTGAAAAAACAAGAAGCAGCACTACAACAGTCAATCAGCATAAGAAAACAAGCAGAGCGTGAATTGTCACAAGCGAAAGCCAGTCGATCCATTAGAGGAGGCGGAAGTGGTAATTTTGGAGAACTTGTGGGCTCTGTTGATTTAGATCCCGCCCAAAGTGGTAAAGATCTAAAAACTAATTTGGATAACTTTATTTCTACGCTTTCTGGCGCAAACAAAAAACTCGCTGAAGAAGCTGCCGAGGGCATTTTGTTTCTGCGTGGAAAATTTGAAGAAGCTGGCACAAAATTGCTTGAACTTTCTGGGCTAGATAAAGAACAGCTTCAACAAAGGTTCGGAGGAAAAGATTTATCTGGAATTCCTGCGGAGCAGCTTGCCCAATCGCTTGGTCTTGATTTGGGCGATATCACACAGCGCTTTGGTCCAGAAGCTGCCGATGCCATTAGAAACGCTTTAAAAGCGGCTTTTGCAGACGGTCAAATTACAGCTTCTGAAATACAATCAATTAAATCTGTTTTAGGCGTGTTTAAAGAAGGTGCAGAAAGTCTAACAAAAACTTTAGTTAATTTGTCTGAAGCTGAGCGCGCTAAGTTCTTAAAAGGAATAGAAAATCTTGACAAAGAAGATGAGGCTCGCAAGAGAAACATCGAAAGTTTGAAGAAATTTACTGAAGTTGCCAGTAAAATTGACGATGTGATTGCTGAAATTTCAGGATCAAACACGGCAGGTTTTAAAATCGCTCAATCTCGTGCGGATGCTCAAAGATTACTTAACGCCAATACTGCTGGAAGAGGCGGTGTCAGATTGCAGGCTGGAGATGTTAGAGGTTTAGCTCGTGAAAAAAGATTAGCGATTGCACAAATTAAACGGATAGAAGCTGAAAGAGAGGCTGCTGCTGCTGTAGGATTGACACCAGAAGCCGCGCTGGAATTCGAGGAAAGACTTAGACAGTTAAACCAAGTAGTCAATGATGTTAACAATGAATTGGATAGACTTGGTGATCGTTCATTACAAGTTTCTAAAATTCAAGAAGATTTTGCCAGACAGCAAAAAAGAAATCAACAAGCTTTTGAAGTTGTTAGCGACTTTGTTGTTGGCGACCGACAAGCTAGAAATGATTTAAATAGTGCTGCTAGAGGAATTCTTCTTGCAGTAAATACAGGCACTTTGCAAAATCAGACTGGAGAACAAAGAGCCGCCACTGTTGGCTTACTTGATCGTTTGTCTGATGTGTTTATTGGCAATACGGGTCTTACGGGAAAAGATATCAAACGAGAGCTAATTTTTCAAGATGCTATCAAGCTTGGACTGCCACCAGAAATTGCTGAAGAATTAGCTTTTTCTACTTCTCTTGAACAGCAGACAGTTGACGAGCTGCGAAAACAAACTCAAGTTTTGCAAAATATTCAATTGGTTAGAACTCAGGGTTTTGCCACTGGAGGTAGTGTTGGGGGCAGCTCGATATTCCAACCAAAAGGAACAGACACTGTTCCTGCTATGCTGACACCCGGAGAGTTTGTTATTAAAAGATCGGCTGTAAATTCAATTGGGGCTGATAACTTAGCTGCATTAAATAATGGTCAAGGAGTTGTATACAGACAAGGTGGAGGCATTATTCCAAAAAATGGGTTTACAAATTTATTCACCAAGGCGGCTTTTACGGCTAAAAGCGGCAATATCAGAAGGGCTGTTGATGACTTTGGCCTCGCTGCAAATGTTCCCGCCGATTTTAGAAGAGCAAAAAGAAATGATCAACTGTTGCCATATCTTAACAATTCGGGTTATTTTGGAGCTGCTGGGGATTTTGAAGATTATTTAAATCTTGTTAGAATTTTAAAAGCTCAAGGATTGGTTACAAGGATTAGTGCAAATGGGGTTCAGTTTAATCCGCAAGGTATTGCAGATCAAGATATACAGAAAAAATTAAGGAACTTCTTAGCCATATCTCAAGGTCTATCATTAGACGGTAAGCAGCAAAAATTTGTTGCAAGGCTTGTAAAAGAGCAAAGCGGTCTGGATATTTATCAGAATAAAGCTTACTTAGAGGCTCAAGTCAGAAACTTCTTGGACCAAAAGCCAATTGAAAGTGGTCAGGATTTTGCAGCCAATCCTGCAAACCAGCAGCAACGAGTGCAGCCACAAAGGAGAAGAAGAACATCAAATAGGAAACGTCGTCCAAATCCTAGAAGTCTAAGAGACGATGCGCTCGATGCCCTTATCAATCAGCCGGGGTTAAATCAAATTAATCCCAACGAACCTTATTACGAAAGGCTTTTAAAAGAACAGGAGCTTAGAGACAGAGAAAAACAAAAAGCGGAAGAATTTGAGAATGAGACCGGCAGCGGTCCTAGCTCGGTGCGTGATGAATATTTTAGTTCTGAAAAAATACAAGAAAGAAAAGCCAAACGTCGGGAGCGCACTGAGAAAGAAGCTAGAGAGAGAACAGCCAGAATTGAAAACCAGCGCCTCAAAAGAGATCAGATCGACGAACTTAGTTCAATTGATCCAAGGACTGTAAAGCAAGCTGTTTCTACGGCTGGTTCTGCTTTGGGTAAATTTACTGACTATATAGGAGTCACTACGATTAGCCCGGAAGCTAAGCTCAAACAAAAAAGACTAGCAAACCAAAAAAGGCTGGATGAATTAAATAAAAAAATAGCAGAGCGTGGAGAATATGAAAGTTATGAAGGAAGAAGGTCTAGACAGCTTTTAGCTCAAAGAGAAGCAGATTCCAATAAGCCAGATCGCGCACAGGAAATTTTGGATGAATATAATAGAAAGAAAGCTGAAGAACAGGCCCAACGAGACAAAAACTTCGAAGAACGCAGACGTATATATAACGAAGAAAAGGCCGCTGAAGAAGAGATTGCAGCATCAGATGCGAAGATGGGACGGATAAGAAAGCCCGATGGAACATATGAGCCCCAACTCCGTTCTAACCAGCCAATCAACATAAGTAAAGAAAATATGTTTAGGATGCAGCAGGCGGAAACTTATGGAGGTGATTTTATAGCGGGTCAGCCAGCGAGTCCTGAAAAAGAAGCTCGAAAGAGGGTATTAGGAAGAGACCGCAGATCTGACTTTCAAAAACGTATTGATGAATATGGATCGTTTATTCGGGCTTACCAGCCCACCATAGGAGATACGACTGGTGAAGGTTTTGTTGGTTCTTTGGTTCAAGATGCTGGAGACGGAGCCCAAGCGTCAATAAACACCGCTGACGCGCTCCAGATTCCTACTCCTTTTGGAACCTTTAATATTGGATCTTCACCAGTAAATATACCACAGGGAACAAGCGATAAAGCTTTGAGAGAAATAGCGGCAGACCGAGGCGTGTTACTAGAAAACGCGGCCCTTGAAGTATTTGGAGCTGGTGCGAACAAGCTTTCTAAAGGAGTGGGTCTTGCTGCTGATGTTGTGCAGCCCGGATTTGATTCTGCGAGGGTGGGAGGAAAAGCAGCCGCAAAAACTTTAGCAGAACTTGGCGGAAACGCATTCGACAAGAGCAAAAAAGCAGTTGCGGGTGCAATCCGAGAAGCCAATCGAGCCCCGCTTTCCGCGCCTCTCCCTGACCCTAGTGCTGGTCCTAGCCTTTTTAAGAGAGTCGCAAAGTTTGGAAGCGATACTTTTAACAGGGCTGCTGCGGCTGGTGATGATATTGTTAAAAGGAGCAGAGAAGCCAACATTGCTAGAGGGGCAGAAAAAGCACAAGCGGATTCAAAAAGATTTACACCTAAGACTACTGAAGCACAAAGAACTCAGATTGCTAAAGGTGGTAATAAATCTGTCACAATTGGAAATAACACTTATAGCAGTTTTGATATTGACCAAATTATAAGAAAGGCTGATAATGTAGGTCCAGAAAGTCTAACGGAAGGACAGAGACAAGCTCTAAAAAAATGGAACGAGCTATACGGCAAAGGAAGATTTACGAAGCAGGCCGAAGAGGCCAGAAAAGCTAACGCTGCTGGAAGTACTCAAGGCGACACTCCAAAATCTACAGGAAAGAAACCAAGAAGTGAAATAAAAACTCGCGTTGCGGTTAGCAGAAAAGATAAAGCTCAGGCAGACGCTTTGGGCAAACAATTAGAATCGCAATATGGGCCGCAAAAACTAGATTTGAGTGAGGTTCAAACAGCAGTTGATCCGAACACTCGAAATATTCCACAACAGAGTTTATCAGAAGCGGCAGAACAGCCCCTTAAACCTTTGGATCAATTAGCTCGCGAACAATCAAGAACAGGATACCAAAGAGACTTAGTAATAGACACTGTTTATAATCCAAATTCTAGTATTGGCCCCGGTCGAGAAGCGCAAATAAGAAAATGGTTAAGCGAAGGGAGGGTTCCCGATGCATTAGATTCAGAGGTTTCTGTTACTCTTGGAGCGAATAAGCAGCGAGAGCTAAATGTGCAAAAGACAATTGCTCAAAGCAAGAGCGCCGAGAAAGCCACAACAAACGCTCCTGCCGCCTCTCGGATCACCGTGGGAGAACCCCCAAAGGGACCACTTCCGGAAGGGATCGTAAGCGGTCCTGCCCCTGCCTCGGGAACTCGCAATCCCGACGAAGAATTATTTGAACTTATTTATGGTCGGGAAAGGGCTGGCTACGCAAGCGGCGGTAGTGTGGCCGGAGGTAACGACCGTGTGCCAGCGATGCTAACTCCCGGTGAGTTTGTGATGAGCCCCGAAGCTGTTAATAAATACGGTGTGGGTTACATGAAAAGTCTCAATCGCGGACGTGTCCCCGGATTCCGTCGTGGTGGCATTGTGGGGCGTGGTAATGTACAATATAGAGCAAATGGTAGTTCAAACGCAGAAAGCGCTGGTGGTGGCGCAGTGTTCTCTTTTGACACTAGCGGAATTCAGTCAGTATTAGAAACATTCAATACAGATTTCGCAGCTACTTTGAATTCTGTCGTTAATGAATTTTCCAGCTTGAGTAGCGCAATGACTAAGTTGTCAAATACATTTAGTGGCGACCTAAGCATGAAACACACGTTTAGCGGGGACATGACTATGGCATTTAACATAGGCAATCTAGCAGAATTACAGCAAGCAATTGCCCGCGCCATGACCCCAACAATTGTAGAACAAATTAAGCAGACCTTGGCCGAAATGAACAAGTCGCTAAAAATATGATAAGTAAGAAGGATTAGTGCATAATGGCATTCAAACAACGAACAGCAACCTGTTTCATACGAGGTGGACCTGATGCTTCAGGTGTAATGCCGTTAGTGACTGGTCCATTGGGAGATGAAGAAGACTCAACATCCAAACCAAAAATTGAACTTGTGATGGCTGGACAGCCCGGAATCGTAGGTACTCTTACAATAGGTCCAAACGGGATTGAAGAAACTGCCGATACATTATTATCTATTAATGGTGGATATGGAGTTGGTGGAGGTGGCGCAGACTGGCAGGGTTATGGCGATCTATTTATATCTGGCACATCTGGACTGTTGGACACGCAGACGACAACTTTGTCTATAGTTCCAAAAACCTTTGTGACTGATGACGATAAGAAAACGCTGTCTATAACGGCATCGCCCCCTCTTTCGGACAATCAAGAAGCCACACTTTTTGTCACTGCCACAGAAATTCCTTCCACTGGAGACGATTTTATTGGCAATACTGGCTCTTTGTATATTAGGTCTAATCTTTATGACTGCGGTGTTGGCGAGGATGTTTTAGAGAATGCGGCTTTTGAGCCATTTGGAACCTTGCCCGGATCTTATGGAGATGGAGCATTTGCTGCTTATAGCCTTAGAAATGTTGTAGATTCTTATGGCGGCGCAGTTGTTGAAGTCAGAAGAGAAAATGACGATGCTCTTAGGGATTTTACGGCCAGCGAAGTTGCGGTGGGCGATTTTGGCGAGGAGCTATTGGACGATCCAAGTTTTGACGATGCCAGCAAGTGGACTTCTGACGACGCTTCGTTTACAGTTACTGGAGGCGCCGCTGTAAATGATGGCACCAATGTTGCAACCGCTTCCCTTGCTCAAGATTTTGTTTACGATAAAGAGCGCGCAGATTATTATATATTAAAAATTGTAGTTGACGCTGCGAGCAATTTTAGCCGAGTCGGTATGCAGATAGGCAAAACCAACAACAGAAGTTTTAATGCGTTTTTTAGCATTAGTTCTGTGGGAACTTTTTCTGTAATGTTAAGGGGAGACCTTATTGATTTTGATGTTGGCAGGTTTAGACTTTATGCTTTGACGGGCCACACTATGACAGTCAGTGAATTAAGTTTAAGAGCTTATACAGCGAGTGAACTTGAAAAATGGCTCAACGCAAACAATACCGAACCTATGGCTAACAGTCAAGAACATGGCTGGGCGCGAACTTTATATGATCAAACGGGCAATGCTAGACATCTTCAGCAGACAGACGACACTCGTCAGGCCAGAATTGCGCTAAGAGGTGTATTATTAACTGGAGAAAGTGGAGCAACTCTTAATAATGGTGGACTAAAACCAACGATGTCCTTCAACACTGATTGGTTGCAGTATACTGATGCCAGTCTTGGAATTTCAGACTATCCTATTTTCCAAACAAGCGTTGGTGGACAAGACGTTGGCGACAGCGGGTATTCTACGTCGTTAGACATTCAGGCTGTATCTGCCGAATATTACGCTCAGGGTCCAAGGGTATTTTCTGGAAATCAAGATGCAAACTATGCCGCCCGCGATGGTGGGACTCAGGCGCTGCCAAATGCAGGAGCTGGACTTATAGCTCCTGATGATGATCATATCACAACTGGCTATTCTTTGTCTGCCACAGACCATTACATAAAAGCGGATGGATTATCAACAGCCAACGACACTACAAACATACCCTTTAATACGCCGGATGCAATCTTGATGGGCAGAGCTAGATTGGGCGTTCTTGACCTAACTCTTGATGGATTTGTTCAAGAATACACTATATACAATACTGATATAGAATCTAATCTTGATGACATACATAAAAATGCTAATGTTTACTATAGATTATATGAGTTTGCAGCTACTGATAGCGCTTTTGGTTGGGATACTAACGAAACTAGTTTTGGCGCAGGAGCAGCTTTCACTAATACATCTGCTGGAAGCGCGCCCACTTTAACAACACAAGCTGCATTAAATCCCGGATTTTATCTTGTTTCTTTTGATGTAGATAGCTTAAATAATGGCGGTGGTGATGGAACCTTAGAAATTAAAATTTCTGGCGAAACTGTGTATACTATTACAGGAAGTGGCGATCTTGGAAACCAAATGTTCCGCGTACAAACGGATGGCGGTCTTTTCCAAATAGCTTCTGCTACTTCTAGTGATGAGTGGGAAATCTCCAACTTGTCAGTTTCTACTGATAATTGTCGAATGAGCCTACATATTGAGACTGATTTTGACATTGGAAACACGGCCCCGCTTTACATTTCTGCTGTGTCAGAGTCTCAAGATATTGGCATGGTTGTTGAGGCCAAAGATATAACTTCTGCCAACGCCCCATTGTTACTAAAGTCACAAGAAGGAAACGATCTTACACTTTATGTAAAAGCATTTTTGGAGTAAAAAAATGGCTGTAGAATTTAAAACTTTTGAAACGGCTGCGCCCACAATAACAATTGGCGGCACGATTACTGCTGGCACTGATAATATTATCAGCGGTCCATTTCCAAGATATAGCATCTCTAAAGAAGTTATCATTAAAGACACTGTTTACATTGGAGAAAAATACACAATCACTGTGACTGGTACGGCTTTAATTACTGGATCTGGCGTCAATATGTTAACTCCCGGAGCTAGGCAAAACGCGCTACATGCAGTTATTGAAGACTTAATCAAAATCAGAGGGCAGCGAGGCAACGTAATTATTGAGCCTTACGACGGGGGCACAAATACTAACAAGTTGCAATTTAACGACGCGGCTTTAACCAATGTAGAAATTCCTGAACAGACAGACACAAGTCAGGGCACGCAGTCACAAGAATATACTTTTACTTTTGAGTCCACTGATTATAATGGGTATCTTCCCTCAGAAGGTCCAGATTATTCAAATTTACAAGACATTACAGAAACTTGGGAATTCGGACTGCTTGATGGAGAAAGTACTCAATTAGAATGGGAGACCTATCCCGCAGAAGGCTCGACCGATAAGATCTTTAGAAATTTTTCTGTTACTCATACTCTAAGCGCTAAAGGAAGTCCATGTAGCGATACAACAAATCCGGGACGTATATCCGCAGGATACGTGGCGGCCAAAAACTTTGTGCTTAATAGATTAAATGCAATAGGTAACAGTCCGTTTGGCGCAGATGTTAAAGATTTTGGACAAGGCGCTCCAATAACTCCTGAATTTAAGGGTCAGCAAAAAATATTTTTGACGCCAGAAACTGGAGAAGGCGCCCAGCCCAATCCTCCTAACGCACCAACTAGTTATAATGCGTATAATCAAGTTAACACATATACGCAAGACATACTAGAGGGCACGTATTCTGTAACTAGAAATTGGGTTGCTAGTAGATATAAAGCTACCGTAACTATGGAAGTTGTTAATAACACGGATAGAACGGCAGAATTTAATACTACAGAAATTAGCATTAATTTTCAAGGGCATGAAACTGCTGGTCCAGACGATGTAAATTCTAGAAAATATCAAAATGCCTATGATCTTTATAACTCTAACAGCTGGTCAAGACCTCCCGGAGCTACTGGAACTCTTAGATCGACCAGTATTACACATAGTCAGACTGCTGGCACAATCAATATCAGTGAAACATATTCTGATGAAGATGTATTAATTGCCGGATCAATAAGTTCTAGTATAACGGTTACTGATAGCAATCAAAGCGGTGGCAATCAAGCTGTAGCAATATTGCCAGTTATTCAAAGAGCCGGGGGCCCAATTATTCAGGACATGGGGACCAGCACCGAAAGAACCAGAACACTAGCAGTAGAAGCCACAATGGCACGCGGAGAGGGTGAGCCATCTTTTGACGCTAGTGGCTACGCTCCAAGCGACTCTTACCAACGAAGCTATGTTAAAAGTTGGAGCGAGGGACCAAGAAGATATTCTTTAACAATAGAATGGGTTTACACAGGATAGGATTATTATGACAACAGAATCACCTTTACTTGCATTTGGAGCCTATGTTTCTTCTCTAAGCGTTAGCTTGGGATGGGGAGGACAGGGAGGCGCAATGCAGTTAAAATTAGTTGAAGATCCTCCAAATGGAAAAGTTATTAACTTGCCAGCCATAGGCACCGCTGTGTATTTCAGATATGAGGGCTTTTATTTTGCTGGAGTTTTGCAAAGATGGACATACAACGAAAGTATTTCTGGTCGAACCTATGATGTTATTATTGAATCTCCTGCCAAATTGATGGATGGAGTGCAGGTAATTATAGAAAACTTCAATGGCGCTACTGACTATTGGGCGTACACAGAGCAGTGCAGTATTGATGAATATACAACAAACGTTACTTCGAGTGGAGGAGGAACCGGAGATGGTGGAACTGTAGGCGGCGGTTCGCCATCGCCAAACTTATTATATGGCGATCCAGTTTATAATGTTTACAATGTTTTTGGATATTACGAAAATCCAGAATTTGGAACTGGGGGACAGTATGTAAATTACGGTCAAAGTAATTTTAATAGTGCTGGACTGCAAGTAAGCAAGATTTTAGATGGATTGTCTGCGATTTCCCAAAGACAAAAAGAAAATTTTAAAGGGCCAATTAGATTTGGAACTGGAAAAACTGGCAATAGCAGTTCTGGCTCTGGCGGTGGATTAGGGGGGGGAAGCAATTCGGGATCTGACGACTATAGTGAATATGAACTAGATATTACAGAATTAAACGAGCTTAACGCTGCTGGCACCTTTGCTGACTATAGGCTTAAAGGCCCAGTAAAAAGCGTAAACACCATACTTAGTGAAATGGCTGATTTGTTTCAGTTTGATTATTATTACACTATTATAGAAGACACATCTGGCACCGGTGACCCCAATCCCGAGACAAATGGAGCGGGTTCAATAACCAACCCTATAATTAAAGTTAAAGTATTAGATCGTTCTGAGCCTCCACAATCTGGAAAGGTTGCTGAATTTATTCAAGAGAAAAAGGATAGCGGAACTTTAATTAGTTCTCAGATTGGCTTTGAGTTTGGAGATACGGTAACGCAGAAAATAGTTTGGGGTGGCAATAGAAGTAGATATTTGAAGCTAAGGAATACTCAAGCTTCAGGCATTTCTCAAAGTACTATTTTTGGAAGAAAGCCAACCAACGCTCAGGGCATTAGACCTTTGAATATAGGACCGCCCATAACAACTGTTCATGATGAGAATCCTTTTCAAACTTTTGAAATATTTATTGAAGGAAAAGATATTGTTCCGGGGCAGCAGCCAGTAGAAACTCTAGCTACTGGTGAAATTTATTCATGGCAAACCAGCCCGTTTGAAATGCGTATGGCGCTAGGCGGAAAAGAATGTTGGGAAGCTTTTAAAACTTTTCAAACTCTTGTTGGTGAAGAAATTGATAGACGTGGGCTTGCTCAAGGGCTTTTTGAACCGTTCCCACCGCTATTTGATGAGCAAATATTTACTCGTGAACCTAATGGATTCAACAGAACGATTGGACCATTAACTAAATTTGATACTCAAAAGGTTGCGCCTTGGGCTGCTGCTTTTGACAATACAAATAACATTCTTACATTGATTGCTGAAGGAGTGGAAGCGGCAGCTGTTGATGCGACACTTTCAAATCCTGACATTGCCGCAAAAAGAGTAGCAAAAGAAAGAGAGAGGCAGGTAGACAGGCTTTATTCAGCTATAGCCAATGTTGCAAAAGCATCTTATGGTCAAGAATATTTGATACTTCTGCCTAATGAACGACCCGAACCTCAGTATAACTATTACTTGCCAGATGGAGAGTATACTTATTTAAAAACTTGGGACATTGCTGCTTCCGCTTTTGATTCTAGGCCAGTAACTTTTGATATTCAAACTTGGGATGGGCTAGGCAGAATAAAAGGAATGCCCGGATATCCGTTCGTGGGAAAAAATTTCTGGAGCAATGATCAAAATCCTAGCTACTTTAACCCTCTTGACTGGAGCGCGCCATTCGCATTTCCAGATTTTAGCGCTTTTGGTAAGGATTTTGCTTGGGGTATCGACCATGAAGATGGAAGTCTTTGCAACTACGAGGGTTTTATTTTTACTACAAAGGGAGGTCCAGACACGGAGTCATTTTGGAATGATACTTTTGGCTCTTGGTTTGTTTTATATAAAACAACTCAAGTTAGGCTGTTTGATAGCATAACTACTCCAGACTTTGGACTTACTGTACTCGCCAAACTCGCCTTTAATGCCGACATTCCACCTTCAGTGTATATTCCAATCAATAAATCTGATTTGCAAATTCCTATTCCTCCAGATATTACACCGCCTAGACTTTTTGGAGTTCCTCAAGAAAGTACTAGATTTAGATGGGGACCGTGGGTTACAAAGCCAGAATCTGCGGGCTTTAGCAACAACGGGAAAGCTCAGACTGAAGAAAAAGAAAGTCTAAAACCAGAAGTTTTTGGAAGTATTGCAGAACTCAGAGCTATAGGTGAGCTTGAGGCCAGTGTTGGAGAGTCCACAATGCAAACGGTTGAAAGCGGCTATGTCGAAGTGGCTGGAGCGCCTGAGTACAATTTGGGAGAAAGGTTTGCCGATTCTGGACCCTATGTAAGCAATATGGATATTTCCGTTGATGTTAGCGGTGGCGTAAAAACTACATATAAATTAAACACTTGGACTCCCGAATTCGGGACAATGAATAAATACAACATAAATAGAATAGGAGACATTAAAAAACGTGCGTTTGAATACGCTAAAAAACAATCAGGCTTAATTGACAGAAGGCCGTTTCCGCAAATTGAGTTTACCAAAACGAATTTTCAAGATTCGTTAAATAATTCACAAAGAGCCCAAGGCAACGCTCTTTTGTCTCTTTTTGCCCAACAAGGCAGGGGAAGTGGCGGATTCTGTCCAGTAGAAGTTTGCGGAAAAGGAAGATAATTTTTAAAAGGAGATTTTAAAATGGGAACGGACGTACAAGGCTCAACTGCAACAAATATTACTAGTAATGCAGCAGCGGTCCAGCAGGCAGAGGGCAACATGTTCTTCTGTTCAATGGAGCAGCTTTACTCGCCTATATTAATCAGAAGAGGTTTGCCAGCAAGTGCGCAAGATAATATTAGCGCTTTTGAGCCTCCTGAAGATACTGTTTTTACATCTAGTGTTTTTGGAGGAGACCATATTGGTCCCACAAGACAGGAATTAGATCCATATTTTACCACAGTTATTGATGGGGATGACAATACCCCAATGAAACAGTGCGATTATAGATTTTCAAACTGGTTTGTGGCTGATCCAGACGCTGAACAAAAAGAAACCAATCTAAAAAAGACATCTAGAGATATTGATGCTGCTGGAGTAGCTCATTTTCGCGGTCCTATTATTATGAGTGGATGGGGTTTTGATCACGCAGAAATCCCAGTTCCTTATGTTTACGATAGCGATCCTGATGCCGGGACTGTTGGTGGATACACCTTTGATACTGAGTTTATTGAAAATCGAGCTTTATGGAGAAGTGGTCCGATTGATTTGAAATGGGATTACCAAAGAAAAGTGTGGGGCGCTGGGCATCAAATTTTAGTAGGAGTGGCTGACGATGATATCGAAGCTCCTGTTAATCCTTGCTATCCTACTTGTTTTAGAATGAAGATTTTAAGAAGAACGCTAAACCCAGACAATGATCCTGATGAAACGATTGCAGACACCGGCGCTCAGCCAAGAATTACTAATTGGCACTTAAATGAAGAAATTACAGTGCTTAATAGAGATCCTAGTTTAGAACAACCGTTGATCAAAAATCAGGTTTTTGTGATCGCGGTTAGGGTTAATTATGAATGGCTGCCGTTATGGGTGGGATGTCCAACAGCCGCTCCTTGCGAGGGAGGTAGTGGACTATTTCAAGATCCATCTGGAAATGTTATCACTGGAAGGGTTCCTATGAATTCTGGGGAAGTTGGGCCGAATCCAGCGGATTGCTTCTGCTTCTTGAGCAGTGATGAAGAAGCGATTTTATTCTCGAAATCAAGTAGTGGTGAAGACTGCTTCCCAGATGATGATAATACAGATGACAATGAAGACAATGACGGCGGCTGGCCTAATTAGATTAACGAAAGAAAAATACAAAGAATATCAATTTTATGTGTATACTATTACAGCAAATTTTTAAATAGGAGTTTATCCCAAAATGGCACAAATACGATTTCAATTACTGGGCAATGCTGATGGCAGTCCTTCTCGCGCCTCTCTTGGTGGTTCGGGCTTGGCATTCTACGGAGCGACTGGCGGTTCTTCAGTAACCATTGGAGAATATCAAGGAACAACATACGTGGCGAATGGAGATGGAAGCACGTTTACCGATGCTACCTCCAATGTTAAATTTGAGACGACTGCCACTTGGCCAAGCGGTAAGTGCAACTTAGATGCTGGACCCGGAAGTCCTTCAGACACGGGCCTTACTGGGGTTCGCACTATGTATGGAACTGTTGGTATTGAGTTTAATCATACTTCCAATGTTACAGTTAAAAATTGTCAGCTAAGAATTTACGACAGAAATAACATTAATTATCCTGCCAGTGGCGTAAATACTAAAGTTGCAGAAATTGTTAACTGGGATGGTGGCGACTATAATTCTCAAGGGGCAGACGATGGAGCAAATTCTGCCGCTCAAGGAAGTGGTGACTTATGGTGGTGGGGAGAACCTTGGCCCGCAGAATACTGCACCAAGAACTACTACACCAATAGCCTTGGGGTTGTTTTCTATAACGGTTTAGACAGCGCCTCAAGAACCAATGGAGATTCCAGACTTGATACTGCGGGAGTTGCAGGTAGTTATGACACTGTTGGAGGAACGGGAATTATCGTTCCACTGCTTGACAGTCCCGGATCTGGCCAGAAAGGGTTGAGAAATAGTGAAGTAATTAGTGGCACTGGTATGGTTTGGCCTAAGTGGACACAGTATATCACAAATACTTCTGATCAAACCGAAGTGTTTGGATTTAACTTTGGTGATGGAAGCGACACGACAAAAGTTGCAGGTTTGGCTAATATCGACCAAACCTATGGCGGTACAGGTGTTGATATTCAACATACATGGTCAGTTGCCCTGTCCGCCAGCCCGCTGTCAACAGGAACCAAAGAGGACTACGGGTTGTATATTTCGCTAGAATATTTTTAATTCTAAAAAGAGCCCAGATTTTCTGGGCTTCTTTGTTATGAAAAACACTGTGCAAATTTTCGGCCTGCCCAAAAGTGCAACAAACTTTATGGAGTGGACTATCCTTAATAATTTTGTTGATGTTGTTTATAAAAATATTTATTTAACTTGGCATGCTTACAAGCACAGTACTCCTACTTTAGACTATTCTGAATATAGTATTATAATATACAAAGAATATCCTATTTGGGAAAAGAGTATGAAAAGATATTTCATTCATCGACCCGCCCCCGCGAGAAGATGGAAATCTACATGGGGAATTGCTGGACTTGCTGATTTGCAAGACGTTTGGAATCATTATTACGGTCCATTCATTAATAATCTTCACGATCTCCCACAAGATAGAATTATGCTGCTTAATCATAGAATTGTTGTAAATAATTATTTTGAAGTAGTTGAAGAAATACATGACAAGTTTAATATAAAGCCGGTTGACAGCCCCGTTCAGCCAGAATATAGACTAAATTTTGCTGGAGCCAGAGCTTCTCAAACAGGCAGGAGATATAAAAAGGAATACTAAGGAAGAAGAAATTATGGAAATAGGAATATATCCAAATAAGAAGTTTGACAACGATGTTAAGGTTTTTGAATACAAGCTATCTATTGGAAAGCCATTTACATTTTCTAAATATGCCGATGGCGAATGGATGGCGATGAGAAATAGACGGTTTAATAATCGTGAGTTTAGAATGGGTTCTGGTCAGGATTATAATGTTGCACGGAAAAAACTCGTTAATTCTTTTCGTTATCAACATCCAAACTATTATGTTGGAATTTCTTGCCCGTGCTGCCAAGGTGATGCTTTTGGGAAGATGTATCGTTCTAGCGGTCAACCGAGAGAAAATTTAACTTGGGCAAATATCTGGGTCAACGCTAATTATGATTATTTTTTATCTAACATTATCCCATCTTTTGAAGATTATAAAATACAACTTGTCGCAAATGAGAATAGCAAATTTGAAAATCTTCCATTTAGAGCGGAAAAGATTTGGAAAGTTTCTAATAATGCGTGGATAGTAAATGCTGACAAAGTTGAAGAGTTATGTGATGCGGCATCGCGAAGTCAGAATGCGTTGTTTCTGTTTTGTTGCGGGCCTTTTGGAAATATTTTGGCGCACAATATGACAGTGGTTAGCGATAAAAATACGTATTTAGATATTGGATCTACCCTGAATCCGTTTCTTAGATCTCAAGCATTTAGAAGAAGTTATTTTGCTAAACATAAACACATGAAACCTTGTATTTGGAGTGCTTAAATGAGTGAAGATATTGCTGTAATTTTAACAGTATGGAAAAGAAACAATTTAGAAAAACAGGTTCAGAGTTTGATTGAGCAGGATGTTCAACCTTCTAGGGTTATAGTTTACCAAAATGAAAACCATGTCAATGTTAAAAATATCGTAGAAATGTATGGATTGGAGCACATACAATCTATAAATTATAATCATAAATTTCACGCCAGATTTGCCCTGCCGTTATTATTAGAGCATAAGTATTGCGCTATATATGACGATGACACGATTAGCAACAAAGGCTGGTTAAAGACTTGCCTTAAAACAATTGAGAAGCACAACTGCATTGTCGGTTGCAACGGAAGAATTATAAACTCAAATTTTCAGAATGCGGGAGGTCGGTGTCTAGCAGCACAAAATATAAACACCTACAATTCTAAAAATATACAAACTTTAAAAGAGGATAGACTTGTTGACTTTGTTGGACATTGTTGGTTTTTCAAATCCGAATGGACTAAGTATATGTGGATGACAGATCAGTGTTCATTTGAAACTGGTGAGGATATTAGTTTTTCTGCGGCTTGCAAAATACATGGAGGAATACAAACCTATGTGCCTAAAATGACTATGTATAATATGGATTGCTGGGGCAGTGTAGAACCAAACCTCGGCGCTGACGAACACGCTACTTACAAAAACCAGAAGTATTCATTAAGATGGCGTAAAGCGATTATCACTTATTGGATGGATCAGGGCTGGAAACCTCTATTTAAGCAAGATTAAAAAATAGGCGGCGGGATGTAAAACCTAACCTCTCAACTAGCGAGATGCGTTCAGTAACCTCCCTCACCGCCTGTAAGATTTACCACATAGAAAAAGCCTCGGAAGTTTCAGGATCTTTAAGACCTTCTTCAAATTCGTCATGATTCACTTTGATTTCAAAGAGAATTTTCGATATTTGATCTCTTGTTCCATCCAAATCTTCGTATGCCCATTCATTAACAATACATTTCGTTCTTGATCGTTTTTGATCTTGATCTATTAAACTAATGGTTATGACAAATGGCGTAGATTCTTCGACATTCTCTAACAGTTCATCAACTTGCTTTCTAAACGATTGCATTACTCGGCCTTCTTCGTATTAGGATTCCATTTTACCCAGCCACCATCGGGTAGCCAGTTGCCGTCTTTGTCTTTACGTTTAGGAAACATTCCGCCGCCCTTTTTATTAAGACCAAACGACAGCCTAGCAGCGCAACTTTGACATCGCATTTCATAGTAGTCATTGTCATCGACATTTCTCACAACATATCTGATATCTTGAGATTTGCACTTTCCGCACTCGCACTGACCAAAAACCTCCTGAAAAGAAGAAATTTGAGAGAAAAGATCTTTAGGCGTATCCGAGTCGAAGGTTGCCGTTAATTTGCCAGAATTGTAAGTTACTTCCATAATCACCTCCAGTTAGTGTACCCGCCTATGCTTTCAGGAATAGGCTTAGATTTAGTTTGGTACTCATTTAATATTTTTAACATTTTTGCTGCTGTGCTTTTCTTTACATCCTTAATTTCAGCATATACATTCTCGCCCATATTAATAAATTCCGTAACATTGATATTTAACGCCTTGCACTTGCTATCAATAAAATTTATCTGAGCTGTAGAAATCATACTGTCTTCTTTCCATTCCCCATTGCTAGGCTCAGCAGCTACAGTCTGCCTAACGATAGAAACAATATCCTTCTTTGCCAATTCCTCTGCTGCGATGGTTTTGATTTTCAAAGCCTTACGCAACGCCCTTCCTTCTGCTCTTGTAGATGCCG
>Ga0208899_1000541_pt1 | contig 28471 bp, 31 predicted proteins | sample VirMetDEL_Nov_24_FD_184518 | JGI IMG/M metagenome (GOLD analysis project Ga0208899, IMG submission 184518) | Aqueous microbial communities from the Delaware River and Bay under freshwater to marine salinity gradient to study organic matter... | ecosystem: Environmental > Aquatic > Marine >... | reverse complement strand
GCTCACCCTGACTATATTGGGGCAGACTCATATACTGTAATTGAACCAGGCTTGACTGGACTAGCTCAAGATCAAACATTAACTCACAAAGAGTTTATTGACTCATGTAAAACTTATGGTTGGGGAAGCTTTGCTTGGCTACCTGACGCAAATGATGTCAAATAAAATAACATTGTTATTGTTAAATGAATTCGAGGAGTTCTCTTTGAGCTCCTTGATTCAACCAGTACAATTTAATCTCAATGGTCTGAGTTGCGAGGACTTTTATTCAAAATATACAATTCACATTGACGCAGTTAACAAGACACTAGTCAAAATAGGTGGAGAAATTTTTCAGTCAGTTGGTTATTTTTGTTTTTAACCGTTTACTTTTTCAGATAATTTTATTATAATTAATCATGCTCAGGCGACGGAGTTATTCGGATAAGTCCTGAGTGTGTTTAAACAGAGAGGGTTGCTCGGGAGACTGAGCAATTCTTTCACATAATGAGAAGAGATATGAGTACAAAAGAAAAATGGGTATACGTTTATAAAGATGTAAATCTTGACCCGAATTCTGTCCAACCACCATTAGCAAAGCAAGCATTAGGAATTGCTAAAATTCTAAAAGATAGAGGTGCATTAAGACGTAATGAGCTTTTAGCTGAGATGCAAAACTTTGTGAAGACAAAACAAAAAGGTGGAGCAAACAGAATCTTAGCGTACTACCAAGGTCTTCTGATAAGGAGAAATGTCATTGAGGTTCGTAAAAAGCCTGAATGATTTAACAATTGCAGAGAGGAGAAAACTATGGCAAATGCAAGAGGAAAAGAAATAGATAATACACATCTCAGTATAGATCAAGCTGAGCAACGTGGTTTTATACACAGGGATTATATTGCGCACTGTTTAAGGTGGACACACGTGTCGAAATATCTTCACTTACAATCAAGATATAAAACTGCTAAAATTATGGACGTTGGTTGTGGCAAAGACATGCCGTTGGCCCGTATGTTAATGACATCTAGGTTGGCGCCTGAGAAATATTTAGGCATTGAATACAATAAGATGTCTGTACCATCAATGTTTGATAATACAAAATTCAAGCCTGATCTAATCTCTGATACGGAGTTTACATCTATTAAATCATTGGACGATGTTTACAATTATAGTGTTTGTTTTGAGGTTCTTGAGCACGTTGAACCTATCACTGCGATAGCTATATTGCAACACATACCAAAGTTCTTATCTAATGATGCAGTGTCGTGGTTTTCTACTCCTGCATATGACGAAAAAGTTGGTGCTGCCAACAACCATGTGAATGAGATGACTTATGAGGCCTTTGGTTCGTTGCTTGAAGAGATGGGTTATAAGATCTTACATCATTGGGGCACATTTGCGTCAATTAAAGATTATAAAGATTCATTGCAAAGTTTATCTCTCAATGGCGTGTTTGATAAGCTCAGAGAATATTATGACTCAAATTATTTAGCAACTATCTTTGCGCCTTTATTTCCACATCAAGCAAGAAATGTTTTATGGGAAACTCAGTACGTTGGTAAGTTGACAAATGACGAAAGACAATTTAAAAAAATAGATAAAATAGATGGACGATTAGGTTCATCAGAAAAATGGAGGGATTTAGCAAAATGTATCGAGTGCGCACAAAATTATGTCAGGACATAAAAGACTTTCACGAAAAGTTTAATATGAAATATGACGGCAATACAAGAATATTGCCAAAACAAATTGCAGATGCTAGATGGCGACATCAACAAGAAGAGACTGATGAGCTAGGTCTTGCACTAGAACACGAGAAACCAGTTGATGCTTTAGATGCTATTGTAGACATTGTCTATGTAGCTCTTGGCACAGCATATTTAATGGGATTAGATTTTGAAACCGCATGGGACCGAGTTCATGAGGCCAATATGAAAAAAATATCAAAGGCCACAGACAGAAGTCCAATTGACGTGGTAAAACCAGAAGGCTGGCAAGAACCAAAGCTAGATGATTTATGCACCCAATAATAGTTCTTGATGGTCCAGATGCTGTAGGTAAAACTAGTTTAGCATTAAATATTATGAAAAAATTAGATAACTGTAAGTACGTTCATTGTACTTATAGATTCAAAGATAAGATATTTGATTATCATACAGCTGTGATGCGTATGGCAACAAGGTGGGCTCAAAAGCAACCAGTCATTATAGATCGTTGGTGGCCTAGTGAAGCTTGTTATGCAACAGTATATCGTAAATCTAGCTCATGGCCATTACAAGGTAGATTTCATGAGAGAGTTACATTAAAATATGGTGTGATCTTTGTCATGTGCTTACCTGATAATAATACACTATCAAGGTTTGAAAGATTAAAGACAGAACGAGATGAGATGTATGACGATATTAAAGATTTATGTGCATTATATTTAAAACTATATTATGGGTCCGAGGAGCATGAAGATAATGGCAACTATATAGATCAAATGATCTTGTCTGGTGGTATGGGTCTTATGCCTTACTATATACCATATACAATAGAACGTTGGGGCAGTCATAATGATCACTTTATAGCTATGATCTTAGAGGTTGCTGAGCATATGCAACGAGAACAAATTAAAGAAGCATTAAATCCTGATGAACATAATTTTTTAGGACATAAAAAGTTTGCAAGATATTTATTTGTAGGTGAACAAGTTAATCCAAAATATAGAAATACATTTTGGCCATTCTTTGAGTATGGTAACTGTAGCTTGTATTTCACACAAGCAATACATGAATTGTGGATAAGAGAACATGAGTGTGCATACACAAATGTCAAAGACCATAAAGGTAATATTGATCTTAAATTTATAGAGGAATTAGAAGATGAGGTCGAGATTATTGCTATGGGTAACATTGCACAAGAGACATTGTCAAAGCATGACATTGAGTTCCAAGCAATTAAGCATCCGCAATACTATCGTAGATTTAATGGTAAAGGCTACGATCAAATCAAACAAGACATAAAGGAGGCATTATGGTCGGCTTAAGCGCAAATGACGAGTGGTTTAGGACCCTTGCTTTAATTATCAAAAAACGTAAAGCAGTGGCTCCTAGAGATAACATGACATATGAGATTTTGAACCATACTACATGTGTAGATATGACTAGTCCCATTGTTACATATACAGAAAGAAAACTAGGTTATAAATTTATGCCTGCAGAAGCAGCATTTATATTAACTGGCAGAAATACAGTTGGAATGATATCCAAGTACAGTGACATGATCTCAAAGTTTAGTGATGACGGTTACTTTTTTAATGGAGCATATGGTCCGATGTTCATTGATCAATTAACATACATAGTTGATGAGCTCATTAGAGATAAAGATACAAGACAAGCTGTTGCCACAATTTGGAGGCCAAATCCAAGGCCCTCTAAAGATATACCATGTACTGTTGCAATACAGTTCATGATTCGAGACAATAAACTACATATTTTTGACACAATGCGAAGTAGTGACATATGGTTAGGTTGGCCGTATGACATCTTTAATTTTTCAATGTGTGCTGGGTTTGTTTCATTATTATATAAACTAAGGACAGATCATATATTACCACTAGGCAATATTCATTTGACTGCTGCTAGTCAACATCTATATGAATCAGATTTTGAAAAGGCAATGAGTGTCTTAGAAAATCCTAAATCATTACCTTATCATAACTTTGATATTACAACTTATAACCATCCAAAAGAGTTGACACAATGGTTGGTTGATAGAGCAAATGATGGTAAAATATTAGACTATCCAACAGGTGATATGGATGACACGTCAGGAAATTAAGGTACATGGTAGACCTAGTAAAACAACTTACTTCTTGGCTATGGCGAAACTTGTTGCTACGCGTGGCACATGTTATCGTCGTAATGTTGGTTGTGTTCTGGTTGATCAGCATGATTTTGTACTTGCTACAGGGTACAACGGTAATGGCCGTGGACAGCAGCACTGTATTACCACACCATGTGAAGGAGCACATTATAAAAGTGGAGAAGGTTTAGAAAAGTGTGAGGCAATACATGCAGAACAAAATGCAATACTGCAATGCCGTAACACTGAAGAGATTAAGACAGCATATATTACACTAAGTCCTTGTGTGACTTGTGTAAAATTGCTTTTAAATACATCTTGTAGGGAAATCGTCTACCTAGAAGAATACATAAACACAGACGCAGAGAGGATATGGAAAAATGCAAACAGAAAATGGACGCCAGCAACTACCGCTTTGGAAACCAGAGTCGAGGTGGACCCCACCACAGGATTTCCCCGACTTATCTGGAGCCAAAATAATCGCATTTGATTGCGAGACTTACGACCCTAATTTATTAACTAATGGACCAGGAGGTGTTAGAAAAGATGGAAGACTTATTGGAGTTTCAGTGGCAACGGACACAGGATTTAAAGGGTACTACCCATTCGGGCATGCAGGTGAAGGTAACCTCAATCGTGACCGTGTCTTACGATGGCTTTCAGACCAGCTCAAAACAAGCATTGACAAGGTTGGAGCAAATATCCTCTATGACCTTGAATGGCTTAGAACCGTTGGGATTGAAGTCGGTGGGAATAAATACGACATACAAATCGCAGAACCACTCATCGACGAGGAAAGAAAAGAAGGATATAGCTTAGAGGCACTCAGTCAAAGATATTTAGGCAGAGGTAAAGATGAATCAATGTTGCAAGCAGCAGCACAAGCTTATAATATCAATGCAAAGAAAGAGATGTATAAACTACCTGCTCATTATGTAGGTGAATATGCAGAGATTGATGCTGTTAATACATTAGAGATATTTGAGAAACAAAAAGTTATTCTCAAAGAACAAGATCTTGAAGGTATATTTAAACTAGAGACAGAGCTTATACCATTAATCTTAGATATGAGATTTAAAGGTGTACGTATTGATATGGTTAAAGCTGAAAAGCTTAATAAACAATACAAGAAAGATGAATCAAGATTATTAAATGAGCTCAGAGAATATGCTGGTTTTGCAGTAGAACCTTGGAGTAATGATCAACTAGGTCTTGTTTGTGAACGTAATAAGATATGGTTTCCAAGAACACAGGCAGGTAATCCTTCATTTACTGCAGACTTTATGTCATCTAGTAAAGAAATATTTTTATGCCAAGTTGCAGAATATAGAAAAGTAAATAAGATGAGACGAGATTTTATACAAAAGGTCTGCCTTGATATGAGTGTTGGTGATCGTATACATGCACAGTTTCACCAGTTGCGTAAAGACTCTGACGGTACGAGGACCGGGAGATTTAGTTCAAGTAACCCTAATCTACAACAGATACCAGCAAGAGATGAGTATTGGGGACCAATGATACGTAGCTTATTTATTCCTGAAGATGGCTGTCAATGGATTAGATTAGACTACAATCAACAAGAACCTAGAATGTTAGTACACTATGCAACATTAAGAAAGATCAGAGGTGCACAAGAAGCTGCTGAGGAATACAGAGATAAAGGTGCGGACTTCCATACAATGGTCGCAAAGATGGCTGGAATAGATCGTAAAGTTGCTAAAGTTATTAATCTAGGTATTATGTATGGTATGGGTACATTTAAACTAGGACAAATGCTTAACTTAAATTATGGTGAAGCTCAAGTTCTGCTTGAAAAATACCACAATAATGTCCCATTTGTCAAAGGATTAATGCACGAGGCATCAGCTGCTGTTACACAACGTGGCGAGATTAGGACACTACTAGGTAGAAAAAGACACTTTAATTTTTGGGAACCTGCAGATTCTACATTAAAATGGCCAAATAAAGAAATGCCATTGAGACTTACTGATGCAAAAGAAGTATGGCATGGTAGACCATTAAAAAGAGCTTATACACATAAAGCATTAAATGCATTGATACAAGGAGCATCAGCAGATTTGACAAAACAAGCAATGCTTACATTATATAAGGAGATGGGAGTTGTACCTCATCTACAAGTTCATGACGAATTGGACTTGTCATATAAAGATAACAACGGTAAACCTTTACAACAGATCATAGATATTATGGAAAACTGTGTACAACTAGAGGTACCATTAAAAGTGTCTGTTGAAAAAGGCAGATCATGGGGAGAGGTAAAATAATGTGGGTATTTACAAATCACGGGTTCTTTAGTATAGTTAAAATAATAGATGCTTCACCAGATGCATTCTATGTTAGAGCTAGAAGAAAAGAACATTTAGAGAGTTATTTTAATGACAAAGCTATTATTCAATCTGAAAACAGTGACTACAGATACAGAGTTATATTAACTAGACAAGAGTTATTTACTTTTTATGCAGCACTTCCAATTGATATTGATTACACAAACTTTAAAGATTCTATTAAAGACCCTGCTTTACAAGCTTTTGCTAGTAAAATTTGGCTTGATGGCTACTTGACATTAGATGACAGAGAAAAACCTTTTTCAGCTTCTAAAACTAAACCTACCAGGTCTAAAAAACAGAATAGAAAATCTAGTAAGCTCGGGGATTCCAGACTGTCTGTGGATAAGAAAGGGAAAGACAATATTCTTAGAATTGAAGATTGGACGAGGGAATAAGGTTATGTTTCAAAATACACAAATTGCATGGATGCATGAAGCTGTAAAAGAAAATGCAAATGTCAAAGTTATTATGAGAAAAAATGATACAATAAATATAACAGATGCAAAAACTGTAATTAAATCTGTTTACAAACCGACAAAAAGTGATAAGGTTTCAATTGACATTGATGAGTTAAATTTTATTTCATTTTCAAAACCATGGGATTGGGATAAAATACAAAATAAAATATATGAGTAGAGAGCAGAGATGGCAGTATATATAGTTCAAGAGGTACCAAATAGAAATGTGTTGCCTGCAGCCAAGTATGGTGAGCTTAAATTGATGTTACCTCCAGGCGACGTTGTGTTGTCTGCGGCTCCTACAATAAGTCGTTTGCGTAGACATTTAAAAGACTACAAAGATGATGATTATATTTTAACAATGGGCGATCCAATTGCAATAGCAATAGCTGGTGCAATAGCAAGTGATGTAAACAATGGGAAAGTAAATTTTTTAAAGTGGGATCGTCAGGAAAAGATTTACTATCCTGTAAAATGTAATATATTTGGGAGGCCAACAAATGAGTAATGACAAAGAAATGACGCAGATTGTTAATCTTGCAAATGAGATTGACAGAGTCAGAGAAAATCTAAGAATAAAAGAAGATGCAGTAAAATCTACAAAAGAACAATTACGTAGATTAGAAGAGGAAGATTTACCTAACATGCTTAATGAAATAGGTATTTCTAAATTTGAAACACAAGACGGTTTACTTAAGATTGATCTTAAAAACGTGTATCGAGGTCATATCACAAAAGAAAAACAACCTGAAGCTTTTGCATGGATGCGTACAGAAGGTCATGGTGACTTAATTAAAAATGAAATTAAGACTACCTTTGGTAAAGGAGAAGATGCATCAGCCATGAATATTAAAAAATACTTAAATCAAAAAGGTATAAGTTTCACTGATAAAGAGTCTGTTCACCCGCAGTCTCTTAATGCGTTTATCAGAGAACAAACAGAGAAGGGGAAAGCCCTACCTCATGATCTGTTGGGTGTTCATATAGGGCAAATTGCTAAAATCAAGAGAGGAGAATAGCATGGACAATAAACAAGTTGCTAAAAAGCAAAGTACGGAGTTAGCAGTAATTGATTTTGCTGCTGATGCAAATGCAGGTCTAGAAAAAATGACAACTGCAGATCTAGCTATTCCATTTATCTCTTTGATCCAAAAAACTAGTCCACAAATTGAAACCATTGACGGTTGTAAACCTGGAATGATTTTTAATAGTGTGTCTGGTAAGCTTTACAACGAGATCACTGTATTGCCTTGTGGCTACAAGAGATCATTTGTAGAGTGGAAACCCCGTGAACAAGGTGGAGGCTATGTTGGTGAACATACACCTGACAGTAAGCTTACAACCGGTCCACGGAATGATCGAGGAGAAGTGGTGCTAGAAAATGGTAACATCTTAGTAGAGACTGCTTATCAATTTATTATAATGATGGATGGTAAACACGTTGAACAAGCTGTTATCAGTATGAGTTCAACTCAGCTTAAAAAAGCTAGACGTTGGAATAGCATGATGATGGGATTAAAGGTTCCAACATCAGACGGGAAAATGGTTACGCCAGCTTCATTTAGTCACAAGTATAAAATGAAATCTATTGCTGAGAAAAATGATAAAGGGTCTTGGCATGGTTGGGATATAGCTATTGAAGGTCCAGTGACCGACACTAATCTATATCAAATGGCTAAAGTTTTCTCAAATTCTGTGAGGTCAAACGAAGTTAAAGTTTCACCTCCTGCTAAAGAGGAGACAGAAGTAAACAGTAAAAAAGACTTCTAAAGTACAGGGCCGGTTATGGAGAATAAATTTAACTCTCTCTTTGCCGGCCTTGAACGAGCCCACGGTACATACGAAATAAAAGATTCCCGTGCCGATGGAAAGCTGACGGGCAAGGCCATTACTGTTAGAGAGACAGTAACTATACAACATTGGAAAGATCACCTAGCCGGTGTGAAAGGCATAGGTATTATCCCAATCAATGATGAATCTAAATGCAAGTTTGGTGCAATAGACATAGATGATTATGCTAATTTTGACATCAAAGACTTAGCTAAAAAATTATCAGACTTAAAATTACCTTTTGTACCATGCAGATCTAAATCTGGTGGGGTACATTTATATATGTTTTGTAAAGAGTTTATACCTGCACAAATAATGAAAACTAAATTAGAAGAGTTATCAGCAGGTTTAGGTTTCGGTGGAAGTGAAATATTTCCAAAACAGGTTGTTATTCTAGCTGAACGTGGCGACGTTGGTGGCTGGATTAATATGCCTTACTTTAATCATTTGGACACGGATCGTTATGCTGTCGATAAAAATGGAGATAAACTCTCTGCCGAAAAATTCTTAGAGTTAGCATCAAACTCCCTCTTAAGTCAAATGGAGTTGGAAAAGCTCCAGGTTAAAAGCAACTCTGAGATCGAGGAAGGTCCTCCTTGTTTACAATTCTTAACACAGCAAGGCTTTCCAGAAGGAACAAGGAATAATGGACTATTTAATATGGCTGTGTATGCTCGTAAAGCTTATCCTGACGAATGGCAGGCTAAGACAGAAGAGTTTAATATTAAGTTCATGGACCCTCCTCTAAAAAGTGCTGAAGTGTTGGAAGTCATTAAATCAGCTGGCAAGAAGACATATCAGTACACTTGTAGTAGAGCTCCTATTGCTCCACATTGTAATCCGTCCGTTTGTAAACTCCGAAAGCACGGGATCGGAAACGACGGGCGGATGCCTGCTATACATTCTTTAACAAAATATAACTCTAACCCACCTATTTGGTTTCTTGATATTGAAGGAAGTGGTAGAATAGAGCTAGAAACAGATGACCTACAGAATCAGCGTCGGTTTCAAAAGAAATGTATGGAGAAATTAAATATGATGCCTGGTAAGATGAATGATAATGCATGGAATCAATTGATTAATACATTATTTGAAAATCTAAATATCATAGAAGCTCCTGTTGACGCTAGTTCTATTGGTCAGTTGTTTGAATTAATAGAAAGATTCTGTACAAGCAGAGCACAAGCATTAAGTAAAGATGAAATATTACTTGGTAAACCATGGACAGAAGAAGATAGACATTATTTTAGAATATCAGATCTTATGGCTTACTTTGATCGTCAACATTTTAGAGAGTTTAAAGTACACCAAGTTACTTCATTATTAAAACAAAGAGATGCTGAACACCATTTCTGGAATATAAAAGGTAAAGGTGTAAACTTGTGGTCTTTACCTGCTTTTGCTAAACAAGAATCAGGACATGATATACCAAAGGATGTGAGTGATGACGAAGAAGAAATCCCCTTCTAGAAAGAGGGAACCTAAATATGAGGAAATAACGGTTAATGATAAGAGATATATCTTGCATAAGATAACATGGGAAGATATTACTGGTGATAGCGGTCATGCTAATACAACAGAAACTAAAGCAATGAAACCAGCTATTAAAATTACATATGGTTTTATTGTAGAAGATAATGATAAAGATTTAATAACTGCATCAACATATGATACAAAAGAAGATGAATGGAGTGATCGTAATGTATTTCCAACAGGATGTGTTGTTGCTAAAAAGAAACTAGAAATAAGATGATGACAAATGAAGATTGTGAAAAGCTACAAAAACAAGTAGATTATTTACAAAAACAATGTCGTAAAGCTGGTAATAAGATTAAAGAGCTTGAAGACAGAGTTAAAGATATGAGAGAGATAAGTAATGGTCATAGAAAATTAATGGGTGAATTAAACACAGAATTAAAAGAGAGCAAAGAGAGAGAATGTAAATGCAGCACGAAAACCTCAACATAATATTAGGTCCACCTGGTACAGGTAAAACTACAAAGTTATTAAGTTTAGTAGAACAACATCTACAAGAAGGCGTTTTGCCTAGTCATATTGGCTATCTTGCTTTTACAAGAAAGGCTGCAAATGAAGCAGCAGATAGAGCTTTTACTAAGTTTGATTATACAAAAGATGATATTCCATATTTTAGAACAATACATAGTTTATGTTTTAAACAATTAAATCTTAAACGTAGCCATGTCATGGCACCTACACATTATAGAGAATTAGGAGAGATGCTAGGTTTAGAAGTAGATGGCGGTGTTGACATGGGAGAAGGTCAGATCTTTGGTATGAAGACCGGAGATAAATTATTCTTTCTAGAGAACCTGGCCCGAGTACAGAGAAAACCTTTGTATGATATATACAACAAGTATAATGATGATGCTGTTAACTGGTTTGAATTAGAGAGACTTAGTAAAGCTTTAGTTAAGTATAAAGATAAGCGTAAGATTATAGACTATACAGACATGCTTGTAAAATGTCTAGAACAGAAATTATTTCCTAAATTAAGAATATTATTTGTAGATGAAGCACAGGATTTATCTGCTATACAATGGGATATTATAAATGAAATTGGAAAAGATACCGAGATTATGTATATAGCTGGTGATGATGATCAGGCAATATATAGATGGGCAGGAGCTGATGTAGATAAGTTTATAAAATTAGAAGGTAAGTCTACTGTATTGGACCAGTCGTATAGGGTTCCCATTACTGTTCATGAATTAGCTAACAAATTAAATCTAAGAATCAAAGATAGAATTAAGAAAGAGTTTAAGCCACGTACAGAAACAGGAGAGATTCGTTGGTACATGGACCCAGAAGATGTAGATATATCTAAAGGGTCCTGGTATCTACTAGCTAGAAATGGCTACATGCTTAATGAATTAGAAAATATCTGCATTAAGAATGGCTATCCTTACATTGTACTAGGAAAAAGATCACCTTTAAATTCTGAGGTACTCAATGCCATTAGTCAATGGAATAGACTATCTAGTGGGGAATCAATATTGGGTAGCGGCATTAAGTTAATATATAAATATATGGTGACCCGCTGTCCGCGTGGTATTGACCCCGAGGCCTATTATACTATAAATGACTTTGAATTAAAAAGCGGAAATTGGTGGGAACGGTTAAATAAAATAGATACAAAGCGCAGAGAATACTATATAATGCTGCTGCAGAGAGGAGAAAATCTTGATCAAGAGCCGAGGATTAAGATTAGTACTATACACGGCGTTAAGGGTGGAGAAGCTGAGCATGTCCTGTTAATAACGGATATAGCTCCTCGTACTTATAGAGAGATGCACTCACTTCCTGACGACGAAATTCGGGTCTTTTATGTCGCAGTTACTCGGGCAAAAAGATCATTACATATTGTGCAACCTAACACAAACATGTATTTTGATCTATAAAACTGCTCCATAGATGACCATAGACAACGGAAAAGGAGACTATGCATAGTAAGATATACCCATTTAAAACGGAACCTTTTGAACACCAGCTCAAAGCTTGGGATATTTCAAAAGAAGAGAAGTCATTTGCATTATTCATGGAGATGGGAACAGGTAAATCTAAGGTGACATTAGATACTGCTGCTTATCTATATGATAACGGAAAGATTGATTCATTATTAATATTAGCTCCAAAAGGAGCATATAGAAACTGGCATCTAAACGAGATACCTACACACTTACCAGATCATATTATATATCGTTATGCTATATGGTCAGCAAGTCCACGTAAAAAAGATAAGATGTATCTTGAAGATATTGTCAGAGCATCAGATGATTTACGTATTGTCATTATGAATGTTGAAGCATTTAGTAGTCCTAAAGGTGTTAAGTGGGCAACAAGCTTTTTAAATACAAGCAGAGCTATGATGGTTGTAGACGAATCAACAACTATAAAAAATCCTAATGCTAAACGTACTAAAGCTATTATTAAGCTTGGTCGTATGGCTAAGTATAGACGTATCTTAACAGGAGAGCCCGTGACGCGAGATCCATTAGACTTATATAGTCAATGCGATTTTCTTGATGAATATCATCTAGGTTTCTCTTCATTCTATTCATTTAGAAATAGATACGCAATAATGGTTAATATGAATCTTGGTAATAGATCATTTAAAAAAGTTACTGGATTCCAACGAACAGATGAGTTAAATGATATGCTACGTAAATTTAGTTTTAGAGTTAAGAAAGATGAGTGTTTAGATCTACCTGAAAAGTCTTACCAATATCGTTACGTCGAGTTAACGAAAGAACAAGAGAAAGCTTATAAAGAAATGAAAGAGCTTTGTCTTACAGAATTAGAGAAAGGTATTGTTACCGTTCCTAATAAACTATCTATGTTAAGTAAGTTGCATCAGATATCTTGTGGTCATATTATAGATAATGATGGTCATACACACCATATTAAAAATAATAGGATTGAAGCTTTATTAGAAGTTACAGAAGAGATAGATAATAAGTGTATTGTATGGGCTTGTTATCGAGCAGACTTAGAACAGATAGCAAAGAAACTAAGAGAACAACATGGCACTGATGCGGTTGTTGAATACTGGGGAGATACAAGTGATAAAGAACGTAAAGAAAATATTAAGTTATTTACAAAAGGTACGGCTCAATTTTTTGTTGCTAATCCAGCAACCGCCGGGTTTGGCCTCAATTTACAGGTTGCTAATACTGTTATCTATTATAGCAATAGTTACAACCTTGAACACAGGCTGCAGTCCGAGGACCGTGCCCATAGGATTGGACAAAAATCAAACGTTCACTATATAGATATTACAGCTCTAGGGACTGTTGATGATAAGATCATTAAGTCCCTTAAAGCTAAAAAAGATATTGCTAGACAGATTATGGGCGATGAATGGAAGGAATGGCTTCGGTAAACCATTTAGCTACATCAAACCCAGGGCAATTTGGTTTCTTAGGTTCTACATCACAGTGACCAATAACCTTACAATCAGGATATTGTCTTAATAATGACTGAACTAAATCTCTTAGTGATTCAAATTGTCTTGCATCAAATTCAGATCTGCCTACCATACATATACCCACTGATGTACCATTAACTTGTACAGCATGGGCTCCTTGTACTTTAATATCTCTTCCTGGTTCTATTAAACCATTACGTCTTATGACATAGTGATAACCTATATCATCAAAACCTCTCTCTTCAACGTGCCATTTTTTTATTGTTGCAGCATCTACATCTCTATCATCTGGTGTATCTGCGCAATGTATTACTATTGTATCTGTCTTCTCTCTTATGACCATATTACTTTCTCCTTCTTTGGAACAATTCTACACTTTTTATTTTTTAAATCAACTGATATGATTTGTATACCTTTATTTTTTAATCTTGGTATTCTATTTATATTTGAGCCATCTGATCTTCTTGCTACTAACTTAACATCAAATAACTCTACTTTAAATGTATTAGGATTTAATGCTATAATATCTACAGGACAATGCGTTTGAGCACCTTTAAATACATAATAACCTTTTTCTTGTAGCCATGCAACTGCAAAATTTTCACAAGCACAGCCTAGTACTTTTTTCACTATCTTCTACCCTGCCCTCTATATTTCTTTTTAGTATTACTTTTATTAGGTCTTTTTGCGTGTCTTCCTTTTCTTTTTCTTGGCTTTGGTCTTGGTACAAAATTTTCAAACTTTTGTTTAGCCATTATTTTTTATTTAAAAGTTGATCCATATGGTAATATATTCTGCCAATTACTTTATCAAAATCTAATAATTCTTGTTGCATCATAGCAACAACAGTTTTTACTTCAATTAATGTAACTAAAACCCAAGTACTTAACCCCATAAGAACTGCCCCAAGTAGTCCTATTAATATAGAATTAATTTTAGCTCTTGTCATTTTCATTTTTTCTTAAACATATCTATTCCAGGTTTTAAACCATAAATACTACCAAATATACCTAGTACTAACCATTTATAAAACTCTGGAAAGTTATTAAAATAGTGAAAAAATAGATCTAATTTTTCTTTAGCCGCCGGGTCTCCGCTAAATATACTCCAAGCTAAAACTATAATTGGTAAAACTACAATGATAAGCACTAGCTCGTCTTTCCATCCTTGATTGTTATTATCCATAACAGCTTTTTGATATTCAACCTCACCTTTAGCAACACGCTCCATATAGTTACGTTCAGCTAAAGCTTCTAATCTTTTAGATTCTTGTCTATTGTTAAATACATCAACACCTGTTTTAATAAGTGTAGGTAATAGATTCCACATTATTGCCTCCAATCACATTCTTGATATTCATTATTATAATCATACTCTTGAAATAGTCCTGCATTTAGGGCCACCAGTTGATCACACCCCGCAGAGCTAGTATAAAGTATACCACTTCCATTAATGCCCGTGCAATGTCCCTGTCCTTTATGCCGGCATATACCCATATCATGCACGATACACTTGTTAGTAGCCAGCCCCAATGTTGAATCCCTGGATTCGCCGTCGACAGCATGTAAGCTGAGATCATAGCTAAAAGAAAACCGGTCCATCGTACCATGGTCGTTGTCTCCCATGTTAATTACCCTATAATAAAGTGCTTAACTAATATGATTAATTCTGTAAAGATCATGAGACCTACTGTCCACATAACCTTTTTAATTCCTGCCACATCTTTCTCTATATGCGCTAAATGATTATTTTTAATATGAGCAAGATCTTGGTTTATGACCTTTATGTCGCCTTTAACCTCTGTAACCTCGACTTTTAGATCATAAACTTCTTTCATTTTATTTTTCCTTATCCTTTTTTACTTCAAACATATCTTTAAAAGCATCAGTCCAAAATTTATTAATTTTACCAATAAATTTTTCTGTATTACTTTTAATTGTTTTGTAATCAAACAAATTTTTTTCGAATTCTTTTAACCAATTATCAAACATAGTTTACTCCTTTGTTATTAAAAATTTTTACCATTTACCTTTAGGACATTTAAAAAATGGCATTGTTGTTTTAACTGCTACCCAACAACCACAAACTTTACATCTACCTTTTTCGTGGTGTTCACAGTTTTTACAAATATTCATTTTTTCTTCTCTATTCATTATTTTATAAATATTGCTACAGAATTGCTTGAACTACTTGTTCCCCATTGAATATTACCACCAGAAGCATTTGATGTTCCTGTGTATGGGTGTAGGTTTGTATGAAGACCAGTATCACCAAAAGTAAAACACATATCTGTTGGGTTACCATTTGTAGGTGAACCAGTTATAAATGTACCACTAGTATGAGCTACTACCCAATATGAAGTTGTATGCCCACAAGGTGTGCCACTACTTCCATATTCACCAACTAATTCAAATGTACCATTTGCATCACTATCTAAATGCCATCTATTAGTAGTTGATACTTGTAAATTTGTTCCAAAATTACTTAAACCACCTGAAACATAATATTTTAAAAATCCTCTATTTGTACCACCACTATCTCTTGCTAAATCATCTGAAATACCACCATCACTTATTGTCATTAAAATACTGTCGTTAGTACCATTTGATTGTAATGCGTGAATATCAGTATTAGATAATTTTCCACTATGTAATGATTTCAAACTTTGTGTCCAATTACTTCCTGCATTTACAGCACTTGAATTATTTAAAATACTTTGACCATTATAGTATTGTGCAACTTTTACCCAACCACCGCCATACTTACTATTAACAACATAGGCTTGAAATGCTGTTCCACTTCCACCACTAGGTTGAAGCCAATATGTTCCATCTGTAGTAATACCTAATGCAACTAAATCAGCACCAGAACCAACTGCTAATGCTTGTGTTGAACCATCTGGTACTTTAGTTAAAATACTAAATATTCTATCTACATTTTTAGAATTTGCTGTTGCTCTTAAAGTAAATGTATCTGTAGTAGGTGATGAAACATTATTTGCAGTACCAGTAATTGCACCTGTAGCTGAATTTAAAGAAAATCCTGCACCAGATAAAACTGAAGTTGTTTCAGAATAAGAAACTGTTTCACCATCTGGGTCTGTTGCTGAAACACTAAAATTTGCTGATGTATTTCTTAATACTTCTCCTAAAGAACCACTAGCAGTATTCCAAATAGGTGAACTATCTACATTAATTTGACTAGCAAGTGTTGCTGATAAACCAGAAGTATTTTCTACTTTTACACCATAAGGTTCTTGTGCATTTAAGAAACTAGCTTTAGGTGCAACTGCTGTAATTTGTGAAACACTATCTACTGTTACAGTTGATGCGTTAAAATTTGTTCCTGAATTTCCAATAAAAGTTACAGTAGCACCAGACGCAAAGTTTCCACCTGTTATAACTATTGTTTGATTACCACCTGCTTGACTATCTACTTCTGTGACATCAATACTTGATATTGTTGGTGGTGCATCAATAGTTTTAAAAACACTACCTGTATAATATTCAGCTAATCCAGTATCAGTATTAAATCTTAATTGACCTGCTGTTGTACCTCGTTGAGCCGAAGTACCTGTAGCGACTTTAGTACCTTCAGTACCAGTATCGACTATGTTTTCAAACTTGAAATCAGCAATATCTCTTGCTTTAGTCATAGGAGTAATCCTCCTTAATACATTAGTGACACACCAAGTATTCTACCTTCTTTTGAACCACTTGATTGGTTTGCAAAATTAACTTTATACTTTAACTGTGTTCCTGCTGTAACTGCCAAGTCATTAACTTTAGCCATTTTAATTGTTGAACTATAATTAGGTAATGCCTCTAAAGTTGCAGTAGCATAATTACTTCCATTGTCTGCTGAAAGTTGAAGTACAATGTCAGTATTCAATGCGTTAGTACCAGAAAAATCTTGATACGAAATTATTGCACCCATTTCAGAAATAGAAGATGAAGCAGTAATTGCATTACTTTCTACAGAACCACTAGCATTAACAGCAGATCCTGCTTTTTCAGTTGGTAATGTGAAAGACGCACCTGTACTTAATGCTCTAGGTGTCATTATAAAGTCAGTATATTGAGCCACAAAAAACTCACCACCTGAACCAGAACCTGTTCTTCTACCACTAATTCTAAAATCGTTATTAGAAATAGTTTGACTATCTGCACCAAAGTCTGTTTGTGTTCTTGAACCTATAAGTGAACCATTAAAATAATAATAGTGATTATTACTTCCATCTCTTACATATCTAAAATGGTTCCAATCTCTATTTGTATTTGGATGGTTAAAAGTACCACTTACTGGATATTCATAGCCAGTACCATTATAAGCATAACCATTAAAGTCTGCTGAAGTACCATAGTCCGTTCCATAAGTCATAAAAATTTGGTAAGAAGAATTATCCCAAGACCAGTATCTATTTCTACCACCAGAATCATTATTTAATCTTTGCCAAAAATCTACTGTGTATGCACCTGCACCATTCCAATAATTTTCTAAACCATCATAAAGTATTGTTCCACCATTCATTTGTATTGTATTATAACCAGACCATTTTTGGTCTGATGCAGTTGTAGTAGGTGTTCCACTTGTACCACTAATATCATTAATGTTAGCAGTAACTGAATTAATTGTATCATTTAATCCACTTGCACCATCTGCCATAAGGAAACTATCTGCTTGAAGTCCACCTACATACGAAGTAGTAGATAAATATTCGCCAGAACTTCTAAAAGCATTTGTTTCTGTGCCAATACCTGTTGCGTCTTGGAATACATCTACATACATAGAGTTAGTATTGTAAGCACTTTTATTTTCGGAAGTTGCTTGTCTGATTGCTAGTGTAGAAATATCATTAACAATATTATCATCATCAAAAGCTATAGAACCCCAACTAGGATTTGCACCTGCACCATTTGTAACTAGTGCTTGACCACTTACTCCAGCTCCAAGTCTTTGAAAGTTAGAACCATCATAATAAAAAATGTCACCTTGTGCCAAACTAGGAATAGAACCTAAATCTGAACCTTTAGCCATTTCATTCCAGTAAGTAGTATTAGTTGGAAGATTACCTGTTGATGCTAATATACAAACATAACTTGATCCATTGTAAGATACAACGTCATCAACAGCATAAGCTGTTCCACCTGCGTATGCACCTTGCCAATTAAATTTTATTGCGCCTAAATTTATTGTTGCCATATTACTCCTTTTATATTAAATTTTACTAGTAAAGTACACCTTAAACTGTAGCTATTAAATTTCCGTTTGATATACTAAAAGTAAATCCGCTAGCTGCAAATAATACATCATCAAATGCAGCATAAGTAGCAGCATCTATATTATCCGCTCCTTGATTAGTAGTTGTTACTATTAACTCCCCACTAGCATTTTTATTAAACCCATAAACCTCAGCAGAGCTTGCATTTCCAGCTTGGAATGTACTAGCAGAGGCGTTCCATAATAATACTTGACCATCTGATATGCCCGCAGTTGACACGTCATTTGCATCATTAATAGAGAAATTTGCTAATTCAAATGTACCAAAAGCTACGATATCTACAACATCTGTACCAGATACTCCTATTGGAGAAGCAAATACAATAGATGTACCAGATGTAACAGTAACATCTGTACCATTAACCATCTTAACCCCGTTTAGATACACGTCTAAGTAGCCAGCATCATAAGCCAAAGTATTTCCGTCGTCATCAGGACCTGTTATAGTAGAAGTTGATGAAGATACTGTATATGTAAATCTATCAGCTGTACCATTAATCGCAGAAGCTGCAGTAATCCAACCTCCTGACGAGTAAACTTTCATTACGTTATTTGTCGTGTCAAACCATAGATCACCAATATCTAAACTTGTTGTAGGAGCTGTCGCCGAGATTCGATAAGCTTGAGCAAAGTTTTGAACTTGACCAATATTTGTAGCAACGGTTCCTATCGTATCAGAACCCGCTAAGTCAGTCGCAACTGTATTAATATTTGTAGAATTTGCATTGACGGCATTAATATTAGCACTGTTTGCATTAACAGCATTAATATTAGCAGCATTAGAATTTACGGCAGATACTGCAGCATCTATGGCAGCAACCGCAGTAACATCTGCATTAATACCTGCTACGATAGATATATTAGCAGCATTTGCAGCTAACGTAGTTAATCCTGGTGTTCCTGCTAAAGTAGTAATATCTGGTGCAATACCAGCAACTGTAGATATGTTATTTGTAGGTGTAATTTCACCAGCAACTGTTGCAATATTAGCAATATTAGTAGCATTACCAACAGTTTGAACATCTGCAATATTATTAGCAACTGTATCAATCTCAGATACAGCTTCATTAAGGTCATCAGCTACAGTCTCAACTTCTGATACTGCTTCATTAAGGTCATTTGCGACTGTGATAACATCATTAATATTTGTTGCAACCGTATTGACTGAAGCTATGTTTGTAGCAACGGTCCCGATGTCCGTGGCGTCTGCAGCAACTGCAGTAACATCAGCAGCTATATTACTTACAGCAGTAACATCAGCAGCTATACCTGCAATTGTAGTTATATCTGTAGTTGATTGAGTTTCAAAACCTGTACCTGCACTATTAACTTTAATTACTGTATCAGCTGTTAATTCAGGGATAGATGGTTCAGATCTTGTAGCAGTTGATTGTTTAAATTTTAAAGATCTTTTTAATTGTTCTTCATGTTGTTGTAATTGTAATACAATCTTATCTAATGTTTGTTCGTGTGTCTCAGCTGGAAAAGCATCACCTTCAATGTAGTCAGTAGCTTGTTCTAATGCTTGAACACGAGTTAAAAATACCTTATGCGTAGTAGGTAGGTTATTATTTAATGTGATTGTAGCACCTGAATAATCAGCATTAACAGAAATAGTATAATCATATGTACCAGCTCCTCCTGACGTTTGTAATGTTTCTACACCAGTTGAAATGACAACTGTATATACTTTTAAGTCGCCTGCTGCAAATAATTTATATGGCCATGAATACGCAGAAGTCGATCCATTACCAGTATAACTGATATAACTATTTTGTGCCGATACCGTCATTTACTTGCCTCTTTAATCATTTTTCCTACTATCCCAGGAATATTTGGGTCTCCACCCCTCTTTATAACACGACTAGGGGAAATATAAAACCTTTGATCTTGTTCTTTTTTAAGTCTTTTTTCCATCCGTTTTAAATAACCTGGATTTTGCCATTCCTTAATATTGTATAATATTAAATAATCCATTGCCATTCGTAAATAAAATAAATTAATAAACGGAGTATTTCCCTGTATAAAATTAGCCATCTTAGCAAATGGGTCTTCTCCTGTTCTTAATGCTTGTAATATCTCAATTACAGAATCAAACTGTCCGATAGTAGGACCAACTAATGTACCTAATGCTGATCTACCATATCTATTAAAATTACCAAAGAAGAAGTCTCCATATAAACCAAGGCCTCCACCTTGTGCCATTGAAGCACTAATAATAGATATATTATGTTTCATATCATCATTAAATTTACGTGGTTCTTTACCTCTTGCAATATCTTTTAGGTATAATGACAGATAACCTAATAATGAGGTAGATACAATAAAGTGAGCTAAACCAGATAATGAACCCTTACCTTGAACAAGACCTTCTTTAAATGAATTAGCACCATAACCATATATCTCTCTACCAACTGATTTACGAAGTACAGTAATCGGAAATGATTTAAACTGAAAGAATAATCTAGAAGCTATACCTAATGCTGTACCGTCTTGTGTACCCATATTCATAACAGCTCTTTCAGCAGCTCCTGGCATTGGTACTGCAAAATCAGCTCTATCAGTAAAGTATGCACCAAGGGCAGATACTAATCTGTCTTTAGTTCTAGCAACTTTACTTGGGCTATGCATCTTAATATTAGGTTCTTTTATCTTAAGATAATTTAAAAATATGTCATCTGATAATGATTCAAGCATATCAGTTACAATATATTGATTACCATCATCTGCTTTATAAATAGCTTGTCTAATTACATTATTCCATTCTTCTGCGCCTAAATCAAACATAGTTAATAATCTTTGAGTTTCAGGCGTTAACTGTGCAAAATCTTTTGTAGCTTGATCACCAAGATTTTTAGACATCATTAATACAGCGCCAACTCTATGACCGTCTGTCCAAGGTGATAATAAGTTTAATTTAAAATAAGCTTGTTGTGCTTTTGAAAACATTCCAGGTGTTAAGTCATTAGCACTAAATCTAGATAATGTATTACCAATAATACCATCCATACCAACAGCTAACATTTGAGCTACTTTTCTTCTATCAGATTTTTTAGCACCTCTTCCTTTTAATAAGTTTTCAAATGCTATTCCATAACCTTTAAATCTATTGACACCTTGATATTTTAATTCAGCAACTTGGTTAGGTATATCAGTTAATGATGATATAACAGCCATACCTAGTTTAGCCATATTTTGTATATTTCTTAATGTAGAAGATATTTGTGCAGCAGTTACATTACCAGGTATTCTTGTAGTGCCATCAACTTCTTTAAATATCCACCATAATAAATTTGATTCATTTGTAGCATATTTATTAAATTCTTCTATTGCTTTAATATCACCTTTTCTTTTGGCTTCTCTTAATTCCATTTGTATAATTTTTTGTAGCATAGCTTTAGGATTAGGTCCTAATGTTTCTAATAATGCTCTATTTCTACCAGCATGCTCTAAACCTAATACAATTGTTTCTCTTAAATTTTTAGAACCAAACATTCTGTTATAATTCATAAATGCATCTGCATCTTTAAAATGAATAACTCTGTGAGCTTCTGATAATCTTTTACCTAAGTTACTTGGACCAGTAAAACCAGCAACAATATCATCTGCATAGTTAGCACCTTCATGTTTTAAATGAACACCTGTAATTAAACCATTATAAACATCTCTCCAAAATCTATCAATCTTAGTATCTTCAACACCATATAATGTTCTATCCATATCAACAGTTTCTTGAATCTTAGCATACCAAGCATCATATCCAGCTCTTCTGATAGTAACAGGATTATGAGTTTGTCTCATGATATAATCAGGTATTTTTCTAATCCAAGCACCATGTCTATTTTGTGCATCAATAGCATCATCTTGTAGTTCTGCTATAACTCTAGCAATTTTTTCAGCTGCTGGATTTTTTGATACACCAGATTTACCACCTGGTTTTATTTCATATAGTTCTCTAGCAATATCATCATCAATCTTACCAGATACAAATTCTTCAAATATATCCTCTTCTTCTAGCTTTTTAATCATTTGAGTAATATATTTTGTAGAATGGTATTTACCAATAGCATCTACTGATTTTCTACCACCTTTAAATAATTTTAATGTACCACCAAGAAATGCTCTAAGACCCAATGCTCTATCTTTAAAATTACCAAGATAGCTCATAATTCTTTCTCTTGCTTGTATATTTAATATATCTTGTCTACGTTGTATAGCAAGTCTTACTTCTTCTTTTGTAGATTCGTCAGTTAAGAATTGTTTAATCTTATTTTCAAGATCTTGTTCTTTTGTGATCTTTTTCTCTTTACTAATCTTTTTACCTAATTCATCTAGTAATTTATTTTTTTCATCAATAGTTAAAGCATCACCTATAGCTTCATTTACAATACCTATACAATCTCTAATATTAGCCATTATGATTTACCTATCGCGCAGTTAAGGACTGCTTTTAAAGCTTGTCCAATTGTTTTATTTTTCTTAACACCGTCATTAAATTTTTGAGTTAACTCACCAACTTCTTTATTAACAACCTCACTATTATACGCCGCTAGTTCATCTGTTAACACATCTATTTCTTTATTTATATCAGCTAATGCTTTACTGTTAACATCTGCTTCAATTTTTTGTATTCTTTCTCTAGCATTTAATGATCTAATTTTTGGTGTTAATTCTACATCAGATGTTAAATTACTATGTTTGTTTTCATAATAAGCTTTACCATGCTTTATAATGTCATCCATTGACATTGTTTCAGTGCCTTTTGTTTTAACTTCTGCTGTAATGTGTAATACTTCATTACCTTGACCTTTTATGTATTTTCCTTTTTCTGATCTGCTTACATATCTAGCATCTCTTATTACAAATACAGTACCAGGTGCAAATAATACTTCTGCTTCATTATAACCACCAGAAGCAGACTTAAATGCTTTATCAACAAATGTCATATTAGTTCCTTTTGGAACAAGTATTCTTAATTTTACAGGTTTATTTTTGCCACCTGTAAATTTATAACCAATATGGTGTAATAATGAACCATTAAAGAAAGAGCCACTTTGAAACTCCATGCCTTTCATCTTATAAGCATCTTCAAATAACTGTGGACCAAATGGCATACCTTCAATCTCAGCAAAGTTAGAAGCATCTTTACCAGCATATACAATAAAATTATCTTGAGTCTTAACTTTATTAATAGCCGATAATAAATTGTTATATTGTTTTTGAAAATTTTGTAATGACTTTGTAGGATATTCTTTTACAAGATCTACTCCTTTTGCTACATTTGAAGCAAATGCGTGCATAGTATTAGAGCTGGCTGCCCACATTTGTAAAGCATTTAATTCATCATTTGTTAATAAATCTTTTAAATTATCTATTTGTTTATTAATATATTCTTTTACTTGTTTAAATGAATAAAACTTTTTATAAGGTGTTTTTCTATTACTTAATTTTTGAAACTCGTCAGTGGCAAGTTCTCCAATATCTAAGCCTTTAGTTAATATATCTTTTAATCCAGCAGGTAGTTTTGCCTTATCAGCATCTGGCATATTAGATAATAAAACACCTAGATCTTTTTTAGTTACAGAATCTCTTCTGTTAATTAAAGCAAATGTTATATTATTAATTTCTGCTTGTTCTTGTTTTGTTAATTTACCAGCATAGTCTAAAGCTCCAGAAACAATAGCTTCAATCTCTTCATCAGACATTTGATATATTTTTCTAATAGCATTTCCTAGCATCTCGACAGTCATATTTTTAACATGAGCATCAATATCACTGTTTTTACCAATTAAAAAAGATACAAATTCAGGTAGATCATTTTCTATCCAATCTGTTTTTGTTTCTCCCATAGCTCTAAATTTCATAGAGCCACCAGCATCAATTGAGTGTATTCTACCAGATGCATCTACAATTAAATTACCTTGAGCTGAAAAATCTCTATTACCTAGCCAAGCATGTATCATTGAAGATTCTATAAAGTCTTGATAAGCTTTAGGATTATTTTTAACAATAGTATTTACTTTATCCATTGTTAGTGGAGTTCCTTCTTTCCATTTAGAAGCAACACCTACAAATGTGCCATCTTTACCAAGGACAGGTCTTACATTAGGAGCAGTTTCTCCTAATAATCTTTTCATAATAACAGAAGCTACTAATTCATTTAATGCCCATTCTTTATTAGCAGGTTTTTTAATATACCATTTTTCTCCTGTAGTATTATGTATTACAGTATTACCTTCATTACTACCGAGTGTACCGGATGAAGCAGTAAACTCTTCTTCTAATAAAGGGGCTCCTGGCATTTCATCTAAGTCTAATGGTTTTTGAGTTAGTTCTCCCATTGTAGGACTATCATCAACTGATGTAGGTTTATATTCTAATTGTGGTGGTCTATAACCAGTTCTTGCATTGTATGCTCTTTGTAAATCAGCAGCATCAAGATCTGTAATTAATTTACCTTCTGGTATATTTTTCTTTCTAGCTATATCTTTTGCAGCTTTTAATATAGCATCTACGTTTACATCTTTATCAGCTAATACTTGTTTATATGCTATATCTAATGCCATAGCATGTCTTTGTTTAGATACACCCATAATCCAGTCAGCAGTTTTACCACCAACGACGTGTAAACCACCACCAAGACCTGCTCCAAATGTAACGTTTAATAGTGAATCCATAACTGTATAATCAGCTTGTTCATTAAATTTTTGTAAAGCTACAGGTACTTCAGCTGCAGCAGACCAGAATGCAGCACTTCTAGCTCCATAAACAAATCTTGCTACATTAATACTATTTTTAGCAGCCATACCTAAAAAACCAACTTTTGATACTGTTGGATCAGGTACAAATAATAATCCCATATTAACAGGGTCATTTACAATTGCTGATAGACCCATCCAACCAATACCTTTAGTTTTTTGCCATAAACCACTTTGCATTCCCATTATTTGTTGAAATTGCATTTCTTTTATTTTTCTTGCATGTAATATTTGAGCTTCTGCAATAGTTAAATCTCTATCAAAATTTAATCTACCATCTAATCCATATTTATCATTTGCATCTTGTGCTGTTATCATGTCACCAGTTCTTGGTTCATTTTCTCCTGTTAATGGATTATAATAACTAGATTCGCCCCTTATATCAATAGCTTCTCCAGACTGAGCAAGCCAATCAGATTTTACAGTTTGTTCATAGAATCTTTTTGCAGTACTATCACCTTCTGATCCTCCTGGTAAATCTTCCCAGTTAACTAAGCCAAAGGTTTTACCTTCATTCCACATTGCATCAGCATTTTGATCATCATTAATTTTTAAAAAACTATGACCAATGCTTGGTAAATATTCGTTATCGTCTGCTTTTGGTAAAGTGATACTTGGCATTATGGCACCATAGGTATGTCTGTTTCAGCTTCTTCCATTTCACCTAATTTGTTTATAGATATAATGGTTTCTAGATTTTCCCAAGTAAGTACAACTTTTGATTTACCAGATTCTCCATCCATTTGATATACAGGATAAGTTCCTCTTTCATCAAAAGCCCATACAAGTTCTATACCAGAACCGTCAGCTGTGTTTCTCCAAGCTACATTTGTTTCTAATGCACCTTTTTGTATTCCAGCATAGTTACCTATTTTAGGGTCTATACCAATTTTATCCATTGTAGGATTACCTGATAACAGTACCTCTATATCTGAATCTTTTAAATTTTGTATAACTGATTTAGTTGCAGCTTCTATTGCTGTATCTGAGTAATTACCAGCATTTACAGATTTAGGTATAATAAAGTTTTCTGTAACTAAAAATTTTTCATTTATAAATTTATTCATTACCGAAGATATAGCATCATTCACATCTTCTCCTTTTGCAACTCTTACAGTTACCATTTTACTAATTAAATTTTGCCAACCGTCAACCATAGGTATCGCTGCAGTATTATGTCTAGTTAATGATTGTCTTATTGGTATAAACTCTGATTGAATATTTGTTTTAATTGTATCTTTATCAGCAGTAGAAATAGCATTAGTATCAACAGTCATTCTAGCTGCTTGGAATATCTCGCCAAACTCGTTATCATTAACATACATCATAGCAGCTGATAGTGTATTATTCATCTTACCAGTAATTACAAGTTCAGCCATAACATTATCAAAATAATCACCATATTCTTGTTTTAAATTTAATATTAATAATTGTGCAGTTTCTTTATCTGCATTTTCAGGGCTTGTTAATGTATTAACTAAAGCAGTTCTTTGTGAATCACTTAAATATACTATCTCAGAATCTTGTTTACCAAAACCTTTTTGCATTTGTGCTAACTCAAATAAACCTTGTTGTTTAGTGGCTCTGTCGTCTGAATTAAGTTTTTCAAATATATCTTTTCTATATTTTTGAGCATAAATAACAGGATCAGTGTCCATTTGTTTAGCCATTGCAGCTTGATTTTTAATTAATAATTCTTTAACTTCTTTTTGTGCAGCAGTTGTTGTTGGTAAGTTTTTAATATATTCTCCTTGTTCTGCTAAGTTCATTCCAGACATTGCAGTGACACCGACATAAACTGATTTAGCTTTTTTAATGTTTTCTTGATATACTACCCATTGTTTATTATCTTTTCCATAATAGTAAGTAAACTCAGCTTCAGTAATATCGTGTACAGGTTCTCCATTTTCACCTATATTTGCAATATTGTCATTTAATTGTATCTCAAATTTAGCTTTATCAGCAGCACTAATCTGATTAGCAATACCATTAGCTTTATTTTGAAGTGATAATAAAGTATCTGCATCTAATACTTTGTTAAATAAACCACTGTCCATTTGTTTTTTGACAGCATCAATTTTACCTTTATCTCCTGAATCTAAGATAGCATTAATACCAGTTTTTGCAATATAAGCAAGTCCTTTTTCTTTTGCTTCTTTTAAAGATGTTTTATTCCATATGTTAGAATATCCCTCAATAGCTTCTGTTTCAGGGCTATCTTTTAAACCATTTAATATATTATCAAACTCTCCTGAGATATCTGCCCATAATGCAGGGTCTTCAGCATATCTTAAAGCCATACCATTTGTTGTATTTGATAATGATGACTTTTGAAACTCTAGTCTTTTTGATGATTCATATTTAATAGCTGAGTTAAATGCACTCATTTTATATTGATTCATCTTCAATTTCCAAGCTTCACCTGCCATTTTAGTAGGTGCTGATTTTAATTTTTCATCAGACATTTTTTGGAATGTCTCAAGTGATTTTGTTACATATCCTTTTCCATCTAATGATTGATCTTGTGCTTGCATCTCCTCTTCTTTTTTAGCATATTCTTGATGGAATGTTTCATAGTTTTCAGAAACCCATAATGTAGCTTCTTTTCTCATTCTATCTTTTTCAATATTAGCTAAGTTACCAGAAAGATTTGTTACACCTCTTCCAAATGATTGTAATCCTGTATCTGATGCTTGAGCTATCTCACCACCTGTTAAACCTCTAACACCTTGGTCAGACATGCCAACTTGTCTATCGTATGTAGGAATTTTTGTTGTTCTAGCCATTATGCAAATACCTCTAATTCTTTACCTGTTTGATAAGTTTGACCTGCTCCAGTTAACAAAGTACCAGCAGCTCTCATCTTACCTGCAGAATAAGCAGCAGCTCCTTGATATCTTGCTGTTGCAGCTTCTACAGTATATCCTCTTTTCTTTAAATCAGCATTGTATTGCGTCATTAAAATATCTTCTTCAGTAAGCATAGCAAGTTCTTCTTGTACATATAAAGGTGTACCTGTGCTTGAAT